>Ga0209317_1000162_pt1 | contig 91288 bp, 97 predicted proteins | sample RifGroB2_FD_183994 | JGI IMG/M metagenome (GOLD analysis project Ga0209317, IMG submission 183994) | Soil microbial communities from Rifle, Colorado, USA - Groundwater B2 (SPAdes) (version 2) | ecosystem: Environmental > Terrestrial > Soil > Unclassified | place: Rifle, Colorado | collected... | reverse complement strand
CAGCAACAGAAACAGCATTTCTCCCTGCGCCGGCGTGCAGCCCAGATCGCGCAATGCTGCGGCCGCCACGCCGGACATCGCCAGCGGCAGCCCGGCGGCAGATTCCAGCGCCGCGCGGTGGTCTTGCAGCCAGGCCAGAGACGGCGCGCAATCCAGAGCAGCGAGATAAGCCATGGTTTGCAGCACCGGCGTAGTACAACGTATACCGTGCGGGTCGAACCCGGCCGGATGGCCGGGGGTGGGCCAGACATCCGCCGGATCAGCAACCGGCTTGGCCGCCAGACCGGTTTGCCAAAGTACCGGATCGGTGCCACGCTCTAGCCAGTCTTCCATAGCAAGCAACACTTCGCGCGCGCCGCCGGATGCGCCCGCGCCCACCGCCAATGCCGCGATCAGACAGGATGCCGAAGTGGAGCCGCCGACTCCGCCGCACATCGCCGCATGCACCGCCGCATCGCGCGGCCCGGGATTCGCCAGCGCTACAGCCAGGCCCTCCAGCAGTCTGGCTTGCCCGGGTGTCGGCGCTTTGCCGCGAAACAGCAGAAACAGATACTCGATCCAGCTTGCATGAACCAGCAGGTCGCCGTAAACATCGTAGCCATGACAATGACAGGATGCCGCCGCGAATGCGTTGTCGGGCTCGGGCTCCTCTTGCCAGATGCGGGTATGGATGGATTCCGTGATCATCCCAACGCCCCCAGAATTTTGATGCGCAGTCCCATCGGCGGAACTTCATTCTTGTCGACGCGTACATCCAGGACGGTCGGCCCCGGATTGCGCAGGATTGCGTCAAGATCGAGGCTTTCAAAATCCTCTGCGGTGCAGATCACATGGCCCGGGATACCCATGGATTCGGCCAGCAGCCGGAAATCCACCACCGGTAGCTCGACTCCGACCTGTTCCGCACCGGCCAGGCGCTGGCCGTGCTTGACCATGCCCAGCGCCGCGTCGTTGAGGATCACGAATACCACGCTGAGCTTCTCGGCCAGCGCCACGGTCATTTCCTGGCCGTTCATCAGCATGCTGCCGTCCCCGGTGATGCACACCACCGGCACGGCGCGGTTGGCGAGCGCGGTGCCGACCGCGCCGCCGATGGCCCAGCCCATCGTTGCAAAATTCATCGTGACGCGCATCCAGCCCCCTGCGCTGGGCTGGTGATCGTGCATCCCCAAGTGATGGATCGCCCATGCGATGCTGGTACCGGTATCGACCAGGAAACGCGTATCGGGCGGGCTGCGCCAGCCGAGTTCGCGCATCAGGTACTGCGGCTTGATGGGTGCGTCGACTGATGCGGATTTGAACGGATCGTCAACCGAGATTTTTCTGAATCTTCGCTTCTCGCCAACGGAAATCTCTGCCGGACCCTCCCTGCGCAGCGTTCGCAACAGCCGCTCGAACACCGGGCGGATACGTCCGCGCACATGCAGTCGCGCCATCGGCGAGCGTGTCAGGTGCGTCTCGCAGGAATCAATATGCACCAGCCGGTTGTTCAGCAGCGTTTCACTCCAGCCGTTGCTGGAAAACTCGCTCATGTCTGTGCCAACCGCGAGTATCAGGTCAACATCCTTGTCTTCCATCGCCGCAAAGGCGGACGAGTGGCCGGCGAAACCGAATACGCCAAGGTATGAAGGATGGCGCGGGCTGATGAATCCCTTGGCGTCGGGTGTGACGACGAAAACTGCGCCTACCCTTTCCGCCAACTCGATGACGAGGTCGATCGCCTCCCCGCAGCCGCTGCCGATCAGTACCGCCACCCGCTGCGCCTGCGCCAGCTGCGCCTGTAATTCCCGAACCGCTGCATCGTCAACCGCAGACAGCGGCCTTAACAGATGTGCCAGATTGAAGGCAGGGCCGCTATTCATCATGGAGCGCTGCACGTCCACGGGGATGCTGAGGTGAACCGGGCCGGGTGTTGGCTGGTACGCGCTCAGCAGCGCAGTGGTCAGTTGTCTTTCCAGTTGGTCAGGATGGGAAATCAGCGCGCTGTAGCGTGTGCAGCTGCGAAACATCGCGACCGTGTCGATGCCCCCCATGCCTGCAGATTCCTGCATCGCCCCCCTACCCAACAAATGCAGCGAGGGCTGGGCGGTGATGACCAGCATCGGGATCTCGTTTTCATAAGCACAGGCCACGCCGGTGATGAGATTGGTGGCACCCGGGCCGGAAGTGGCGCAGCACACGCCGATCCTGCCCGTTTCACGAGCGTAGCCGTCGGCCATGAAAGCAGCCCCTGCTTCATGGCGCGCTACTACCGGGCGCGGTCCGCCGCTCCGGGCGCTGCGCGCAAGCGCGTTGTATAACGGCTCGATGGCGCCTCCGGGCACGCCGAATACATACTCGATACCGATTTGTTCCAGATAGGCGACCAGCAGGTCGACCGCTTCCATGGGTTGTGGTTCTGCTTCGATGTCTTGTGTTTGCCGTATTTTTGTCATTGACTGATCACTGATCCAGTTCCAAAACGCATCACCTCCCCATCGTTCCGGCCTTGGAAACTTTGCATCTCCGCCATCGGTCTTTTGATTGCTGTCCTGCCCGGCCACGCGATATTCGGTTACACAGCTACCCACCGCGCGGTCTGCTTGCCGCGCAGTATTAACACACCTGCTAGTCGTTGGCGGCTGACTGCTCCACATTTTGTTATATGTGATGGTGAATGGGCTGCCATAAAAATTTTTATACTTTATTATTATGTCCTGCTCGCATATATGCGGCTTGCCTGCTTACCCCACTTCTGCACCTTGCATTTGGGCGGACTATGAATTTTCGGAGGCTGCCGTGAGTGTTAAGTGCGCATTGCCCAGTTGTTCGGAGTTTATGGGACGCGGAAATTTTCGCCTACCTATCAACTCTGATAGGTAGGCGCGCCATCGATCGAATCAGAGGAGAGGCTTTTTATTTGAATTTTGCACTTGTTAGAACTGCAGGTAGTATTCTTCAGCAATCCAGCCATGTTGAACAGTGCAGAGACGGCAAGATTAGGTGGCACTTGATTTGATCCTCCGTTAGAGAGGCTTGCAAGAGGAGTCGGGTATGAAATCCATTGAGCGATTTGCCGATCTTTTGTGCTACGGCACAATTGAGGATTGGCGCAACCAGGTTTTCAGGTTGGGGCGTGATCTTGGCTATGAACAAACCCGCTTGGCAATTCTTCCTGACCCGAATGCACCAATCGAAGCAGAGCATGCTTTTCAGCATAGCAATTACTCATCTGACTGGCTCAACAAGTACACCACAGAGAAGATGCATCACATCGATCCTACTTTTGCGCATTGCATAAGTAAATCGATACCTCAAATTTGGTCGCCGGAGATATTTGCATCCCTGGATCAAAAGAGGATGTATGAGGAAGCATGCGGATATGGGATCAGATCAGGTGTCACATTGCCCATTCATGGAGCGAGAGGGGAATTAGGTATAGTGTGCTTCGTGAGCGAAGCAAACCCGGCATAGCAGCCAGCATCCGTCCTTCCGCCTTATTACACCAAAATTAGTTCGGGCGACTGTCCGGGTTGGGCTTGTCGAGGCCAATAAGTGCGCGCGCATTTCGAAAGGCCTGATGAAGCAACTGATAAGGCTGCTAGCCATCCCACCAGGTTGCCAAAGGCTTTGCATAGCCATTCGGCTAAGTTACCAAAATACGGTGCATAAACCGCTGGTTAACGGCAACCAAGCCGCTGGTTATGAGTGTAGTCGAGGAGTCCAATGCGAACAGATGAAGAATGCAGCTCAATAGGCAGGGGGGAGCGTTTGGTAATGTTGATACCAGGCACGTCACAGGTCGTTATCTGTGATCACGCCATCCAAATAAAGCTTCAATAGAATCGCGACAGGTGGAGGAATCTCCGAGCCCATTTCGAAGCGGCTTCCGCGCGACTGCGTCACGCCGAATCGCGACCAGAAACGGCCCTGGTTTTCCCGCCTGGTCCTGCGATATTCACGAAGCGTCTCTGGATTGAAGCCATTTTTTTGATTTAACTGCCGAACCTGTTTCATTCAAACCCTCCTGGAAGCTAACTATCGCATTTTTGCGCATAGGCAAGCTGGCGTGGAATTCTGCAACAAAGTCCGTCTCTCCGTACCTATCAGTTCTGATAGTTACGCAAATTATGCAATGAGCATAATTTATATGCGTCTTGGGTATTTCAGACAACCAACTAGGAGAGACGCACATGCCATACCTGATTAAAGTCGCATCAAGAAAAGAGTTTGCCAGCAAAGATTTGTGGGAGATGCATCGGCTACGCGCCAAAGTATTCAAGGACAGGATGGGATGGGAGGTGCCTATCATCAGCGACATGGAGATCGATGGTTACGATGCACTGGAACCCCATTACCTGATGGCGCGGGAGCATGAGAGAGGGCTGCGTGGTTGCATGAGAGTGCTGCCGACAGTGGGGCCCTATATGCTGAAAAATACTTTTCCGGAATTGCTATACGGCCATTCTGCTCCGGAGAGCCCAAAAATATGGGAATTAAGCCGCTTTGCCGTTGAGGCTGAAGATCAGCAAGGGTTCGGGTTTTCTGAGTTGACTATGGAGGTAACACGGGAGATTGTTAGATTCGGTGACAAAATGGGCATAGAGCGCTATGCCACGGTCACCACACCATCAATTGAACGCATGATGCGGCACGCGGGCCTCGCTGTCACCCGTTACGGGCCACCGATCCAGATCGGCGTGGAGAAGGCGGTGGCTCTGGATTTCGATATTGGCGAGCAAACGCATGAGGCGCTGTTCGGCAGGATTCTTAAGGCAGCTTAGATCCATCAGGACATACTCTCCTCCCCTAGTGGCATAAAGCGGATTGCATGCCTGCGGCTTTTGACCTTGTGCATGGCTTTTCTTGATGACCTCGACGATTCCTTTGTGAGAAATCCTTTGTGGGAAACTTGAGCAGTTGGGTGCGTGGGGTACGACAACGCAAACCGAATTATCTTGCAGGGGCAGTCCTTGCACCCGCCCTGATTTATCGCATGGCCGAAACAAGGGCGGGAGCAAGACTCGACACCACTAAATAATCCGTCAGGGGATTTCCGCATCGTCCATGCGGTCGAGAATAATGCCGGTCTTGCGCAGCAGGCCGCGCGCTTCGCGGTGGGTGTCGTAATAGCGCGGATTGGGCACCATTGCCGCGAGCCTGGCGGCCTGCTCCGCATTAAGACTGGCCGCATTGGTGCGGTAGTAATGGCGCGCGGCGGCTTCCGCGCCGAACACGCCGTTGCCCCATTCGATCACGTTGAGATAAATCTCGAAAATGCGCCGCTTGTCCATCACCGCTTCCAGCATCACGGTGATGAGCACTTCCTCGCCCTTGCGCCACGGCGTGCGTTTGGTGGAGAGAAATAAATTCTTGGCGAGTTGCTGGCTGATGGTGGAGCCGCCCGCGACGATCTTGCCCTTCTTCATGTTTTTCTCGTAGGCCTTCTGGATACCCTCCCAGTCGAAGCCTTCGTGATCGACAAACTTCGCGTCTTCCGACGCGATCAGCGCGCGCTTGAGGTTGTTGGAAATCTTTGCGTAGGGCACCCACTGATGCCGCAGTTCGGCGTTCGGGTTCTTGTCCTGCATGATTTCCAGGCGGCTTTCCATGAACGCGCTGGCGGACGGGTTGAATTTTATCCACCAGCAGATATGCGCGAAAATCCACAGTTGATAAAGCAGCAGCAGGGCAAAACAAACCGCCAGCGCACGCCATGTCCAGCCCCAGAGCTTTTTCATGCGGCAGAAAGTCGTAGCCCGGATGCAGCCCTTCGACTTCGCTCAGGACAGGCTCCGCGAAATCCGGGGATTGGTGGGTGAGCACAGAGTTTCCCCGGATTCCATTGCATTCCATCCGGGCTACATCCACTTCTCTTAAAGAGCGGAGAGTGCCACCATCTCTCCACTTTCGGGGGGAGGGAGGCTGCCATCGTCAGGCTTAAGCTGGCGCTATTAAATTTCACCATTTTTTATTTCGTCGCGCGGAGTGCGGAAATCACGGGCCCACTATCCGGGCGCACACCGCGCCACAGGAAAAATGCTTCGGCAGCCTGTTCGACCAGCATGCCGAGGCCGTCGGAAACCACGGCGGCACCGTGCTCGCGCGCAAATTTCATGAACGGCGTCTCGCGCCCGTACATCATGTCGTAGGCCAGCGCGCCGGGCGCGAAGATACCGGGTGGCAGCGGCGGCATTTCACCGGTCAAGCCGCTGGAGGTTGCATTGACAACGACATCGAACTGGACGCCGCCCAGCTCGTCGTAACCGCAGCCATGGACTGTGCGCGCCGGAAATTTTGCCGCCAGTTCGACGGCCTTGCCTGCCGTGCGATTGGCCACCACCAGTTGCGCGCCTGCGTCGAGCAAAGGCAGCGCCACGCCGTGTGCCGCGCCGCCCGCACCCATCAGCAGTATGCGTTTCCCTTGCAATGAAATGCCGAGATTGTGTTCGATGTCGCGCACCAGTCCTGTACCGTCGGTGTTATCGCCCAGGAGGGTTGCGCCATCAAATTTAAGCGTGTTCACCGTTTGCGCCGCTAGCGCGCGTTCGGTCAGTTTTGTGGCTAATTGAAACGCTTTAAACTTGAACGGCACCGTGACATTGCAGCCCTTGTAGCCTGAATTGCGCAGCCGCTCGACGGTTGCGGCAAAACCGTCCAGCGGCGCGAGGATGGCTTCGTAGCTGATGCCCTGGCCGGCCCTTCGATTGGGCTCAGAACAGGTCTGTCCGGCGAACAGGCCGTGGATCAGCGGCGATTTGCTGTGGGCGACGGGGTTGCCGATGACGGCGTATTTGTCGGTCATGATGATTATTCGCTTTCCAGCTTGTCCGATGAAGTGAACGTCCAGGTGCGCGTGATGACCAGGATGTCGGTATCTTTGCGGATGTCCGGTGGCAGCGGCGCGTAGGGGGCGGCGAGCTTGACGATGCGCATCGCCGCAGCATCCAGAATGCGGTTGCCCGATGACTTGCTCACTTCGATAGGCCCCAGGCTGCCATCCGCATTGATCGACACGCTGAGCCGCAGGCTGCCAAAAATTCCTTGCCGGCGCGCCTGTTCCGGGTAATTCAGGTTGCCGATGCGTTCCACTTTGATGCGCCAGTCTTCGATGTATTGTGCGAAACGGTATTCCTGCGTGCGCGCGCCGATGAATTTGCGCCGTGGCATCTTCTGGTAGGCATCCCAATTTTTGTCGATCTGCGCTTCGAGGCGCAGGATCTCCAGGCTTTTTTGTATCAAGTCTTCGCCGCTGCGGGCATCGCTGCTTTGCCGTTTCTTGAGCTCCGGTTGCGCCACCTTGTGATCGCTCTTCAGCCGGACCAGCATGCGTTTCGATTCTTCCTCAAGCTGCGCGACGCGCTTGGCGGCCTGTTCCGGGGCGAACTGCCGGTCGTCGCGTATCGCGGGAAGCGGGCTCTTGGCGCGCCGGTCTTCGGCGGTATTACCGCCGCCATCCAGATTGGCCTGCGCCAGCGCTTCGGCTTTTGCCGGCCTGGATTTCGACTTGGCGTTGACCAGCACCACTTGCAGCGGCTGGATGAAGTCGATCGCGCTGCGCGGATCGGGCAGCACCAGCGCGATGCCGAACAGCGCGAAGGCGTGAAACGCGACAGAGAAAATCATCGCGCCGGTCAATGGTGTTTTCAGCCATGTCAGCACTCGGCTGGCTCCTCCTCTGTTATCGCCGCGACAAAGCGCGTCTGCACATCCAGGTCGAGCAAATCGATCGAAACGATGGCCAGTTTCACAAGGGTATTGGCGGGCAATTCCGGCAACGACGGCACGCGGAGAACCAGCGGGATATGGGTCAGCTTGACCAGATTTTCGCGCAGCACGACGGCAGTAACGACAAGCTCTGGTAGGGGCGATTCATGATAACCAGCGGCTTGGCTGGCGTTGTTTGCCAGCTTAGCCGAATGGCTAGTTGTTCCATCAATCGCCCGTACGGGGGCATTAGCCAGCTTTGCCTGCTCCTGTTGCAGCCAGCGCAAACACCAATAGCGCTCCATGTGCCGCTGAAAGTCGTTGTAGATGGTGTACATGGTATCGAAATCGCGCATCGTGGCGTACAGCGCAGTGTCGTTCTTCGGATAGGCCGGTTCTTCATCGCGCAACATCGCGATGATCTGGCGCTGGTTCACCATATCCACGTAGCGGCGCAACGGCGAGCTCGACCACATGTACTGCGCCACGCCCAGGCCCTGGTGCGGCGCGGCCACGGTGCTCATCCTGACCTTGCCGCCCTGCTGCGTGCGGTAGATGCCGACAAAGCCGTGCTCGGCAAGGTGCTTGCCCCATTCGCTGTTCACCAGGATCATCAGTTCGGAAACCACCTTGTCGATCGGCGAGCCGCGTCGCCGCTGCGTGATGCTGATGCGGTCATTCGGGTGCCCGGCCACAAGCTCTTCGGACTCGATATGGAAGTTGTAATCGACCTGCTGCGTGCTGTTGTCGGACGGCTTACCGCGCGCCGCTTCCAGTTTTTGCACCAGGCTCCACAACAGCGTCAGCTCGTTTGCATAAGGGTAATCGAGCTTGCCCGCCGCCAGCGTCTCCTCGTTGAACAGCGGTTCCAGCGTGTCATGGCGCAGGTTCGCGGCGATATGGATGCGCTCGACGCGGCTCTCGTGGCCGAGCACTTCCAGCGTTTCGCCGTCCAGTTCGTTATACATCGACAGCGCCGGGCTGATGCGGTCGGCGCACAACGTGAAAGCCTGCACTACGCTGTCCGGCAGCATGGTGATTTTCTGCCCCGGCATATACACGGTGGAGAGCCGCTGTGCGGCGAGTTTGTCGCCCGCCGAGCCGCGCGGTATGCCCAGCGCGGGTGCGGCGATATGCACGCCGATACGCCAGTTGCCGTTGTCCAGTTTTTCCACCGAGAACGCATCGTCGATTTCCGTCGTGGTCGCGTCATCGATGCTGAAGGCATTCACACCGGCCAGCGGCAATTCGTCCCATGCACTTAACTCGACGGGCGGGAAGTCCGTGCCATCAGGGAAGTGCTCGAACAGGAATTTCTGCAAATGGAAATCGTGCGTGGAGGGCAATGCGCCACAGCGTTGCAGCAGATGCGCGGCGGATAAATGCGTTGCCGCGCAGGCCGCTTCCAGCGCCTTGACCTCGAGGGTGTTGCGATCCGGCTTGTAGAGCAATTGCGCAAGGTGCCCGGCAAATTCGCTTGGCAGTTCGAAGCGGCAAAGCTGCTCGGTGTAGCGCGCCTGCAATGCCAAAGCCTGGCGCTTTTTCTCGGCCCCGGCCAGCGCGGCCTTGAGCACATCCGGCGGCGCGGCGCGGTAGCGGCCCTTGCCCTTCTTGTGGAAATAAATCGGCGCGCCGTGCAGGCGGATCAGCGCGGCGGCGGCCTCCAATGAGCTCGGCGCATGACCGAAATATTCGGCGGCGATTTGCTCGAAGCCGAACTCGTCCGGCGGGCAGCATTCCCACAAAAAATCCACTTCGATGGTTTCGGCGAGAGCTTCGGCCTGGGCTAAAAATTCGGCCAGGGCGGGCTGGGCGAAACGCAGCATCACATTGGCCGCCTTGACCTTGCTGCGCTTGCCGGAAACGTTTTCAACCTGGAGCGAGGTGGTGTTGTCGGCCATGATGCTGCCGACCTTGAAATTGCCGTCTTCTTCGTAAAGGATATTCATGAGGGGGTAAGTGAAAATTTGCCGCAGATTATAGCAGTACGCGGCGGCGATCCCCGGCGCCGCAGGCAACAAAAAGCCGGCTCACACCGGCTTCTTTGACGGATAGCGCAACCCTACTTCTGGCCCAGAATCCAACTCACCATCGCCTTGATGTCGCCATCACTGATGGATTTTGCGGTGGGGGGCATGGGCATGGTGCCGAAAGCACCTGCGCCGCCATTGCGTACCTTGGCTTCAAGTTTGGCCTGGGCGCCTTTGTCACCCTTGTATTTGGCGGCGATATCGGCCAGCGCCGGGCCTAACGATTTGCCTGCGGCGGCATGGCATGCGCCGCAATTGTTCTGCTTGAACAGGGCTGCACCATCGCCTGCGGCGAAAGCGGTAGCGGAAACGGACAAGGCGGCAGTCAACGCGAGATAACGAATTTTCATAATGGCTTCCTTTGGTTAAATAATTGGCGGATGAGAGGTATGTCTGTCGATATTCGATATCGCTGTTAAATCCAGCGGGTTGAATATATCCGTCAAACAGACCGGCTATGCACTGGTTGGTTCCGTTAAATCACCCCCGCCCGCTGCGCCTGCTCGTCGGCAAAATAGCTCGACCTGACCATCGGCCCGCAGGCGGCATGGCTGAACCCCATCTCTTTTGCGGCGCGCTCGAGCATCGCAAAGGTTTCCGGCGGCGCATAGCGCAGCACCGGCAGGTGTCCGTCGGAAGGTTGCAGATACTGGCCGATGGTGAGCATGTTCACCTCATGCGCGCGCAGGTCGCGCATCACTTGCAGCACCTCCTCGTCGGTTTCGCCCAGGCCCAGCATCAGGCCGGATTTGGTGAGCACCTGCGGGAAGCGCGCCTTGAAGTCCTTGAGCAGCTTCAGCGAGTGGGCGTAGTCCGCGCCGGGGCGCGCCAGCGGATAAAGGCGCGGCACGGTTTCCAGGTTGTGATTGAACACATCGGGCAGGCTGCGGGAAAGCGCGTCCAGCGCAGTTTCCAGCCGTCCACGGAAATCAGGCACCAGAATTTCCAGGCGCGTGGCGGGTGCGCTGGCGCGGATCGCGGTCAGGCAATCGGCAAAATGTCCCGCGCCGCCGTCGCGCAGATCGTCCCGGTCCACGCTGGTGATGACCGCGTATCTGAGCCTGAGCAGGCCGATGGAGCGCGCCAGGTTTTCCGGCTCGCCCGCATCGGGCGGCTGCGGCTTGCCGTGCGCCACGTCGCAGAACGGGCAGCGGCGCGTGCATATATCGCCGAGGATCATGAAAGTCGCCGTGCCCTTGCTGAAACATTCGCCGATGTTCGGGCAGGACGCCTCCTCGCATACCGTGTGCAGCTGGTTCTCGCGCAGGATGCGCTTCACGTCGTTGTATCCCGCGCCGCTGCCGGGCTTCACGCGTATCCATTCCGGCTTGCGCAGCCGCTGCTGCAACGGCACGATCTTGATCGGGTTGCGCGCGGTTTTTTCTTTTCCGGTTTGCCTTGGGGCCGCGCCGGTCTGTTTTTCGATGCTATTCATAACGTTTTCTCTTCGTATAAATCTGTTCTATGTGTAGGAGCGGGCCATGCCCGCGATTGCCTTGCAAACGAATCGCGGCTAGGAGCCGCTCCTACAATGGTTTTTTGTTAACTCAGGTAAATGTATTTTGTTGTAGGAGCGTGCCCTGCACACGATGATTATTTTCATTCGCGGGCATGGCCCACTCCTGCAACAGATATCAGGTGTTGCTGTAGCCCGTGGATCAGGTTCTGCGCCAGTTGCGCTTGCAGTTCGCTGATGCCGGCGGTGATGCCGAGTTCGCGGCATTGCGTGACGCGCAGCCCGGCGTGACCGCATGGGTTGATGTTGGCGAACGGGGTCAGGTACATGTCCACGTTCAGCGCGAGACCGTGATAGCAGCAGCCGTGTTTGATCTTCAAACCCAGTGAGGCAATCTTCGCATCACCGACATATACGCCAGGCGCATCCTCGCGCCCCTGCGCGGCCACACCGAATTCGCCGAGCAGATCGATCACCGCCTGTTCCATCAGGTGCACCAGTTCGCGCACATTGATCTTCCAGCGGCGCAGGTCGAGCAGCAGATAGGCGACGATCTGGCCGGGGCCGTGATAGGTGATCTGCCCGCCGCGATCGACTTTAACGACGGGGATGTGCGTGGAATGCAGGAGGTGTTCCGGCTTGCCTGCCAGCCCTTGCGTGTAGGTCGGCGGATGCTGCGCCAACCAGATTTCGTCGCGCGTTCCCGGTATCTGGTCATCGGGTGCGCGCTCGGCGGTGAATTGTTTCATCGCATCCCATGTTGGTTGATATTCAACCAGTCCGAGCGAGTGAATGACAGGAGGAGAAGGGGGAAGGGGGAAGGGGGAAGGGCAACCCTCCCCCCCAGCCCCTCTCCCGCTTGCGGGAGAGGGGAACTCTTCTCCCTTCTCTCCTCTCCCTTCCCCGTTCATAGCACCATCACCACCATCGGGTGGTCGCACAACTCCTGGTAAACCGCATCGAGCTGCTCGCGCGAGGTGGCGTGGATAGTGCAGGTCAGGCTGATATAGCGGGCGTTTTTACTGGCGCGCATTTCCATGCTGGCGGCGGCGAATCCCGGGTCGTGTTTGCCGACCACTTCCAGCACGGCCTGCGCAAAACCCGCCTGTTGCAGGCCGAATATCTTCAGCGGGAATTCGCAGGGATAATCAATGAGGGAATCTGTGAGTGTCATAGTGTCATTTGAGGATCAAGGATTCAGGATGCAGCAGCCGTAGGTTGGGTTAGGCGCGCTTTTTGCGCCGTAACCCAACATTGCGCTTGTTGGGTTACGTCCGTCGGTGGTGAGCCTGTCGAACCATGAACCCGCTAACCCAACCTACATTTATTTTCGCATCACATCACGTTTAAAATTTTGGTATAGCCTGTGCAGCTTGGCAAACATCGCGCCCGGCTTGCCGTTGCCGACCGGCTTGCCGTCGAGTTGCGTGATCGCCAGCACTTCCTTGGTGGATGAGGTGAGCAGCAGTTCGTCGGCGGCGAACACTTCCGCTGCGGCGATCCTGCGCACTTCATGCGGGATGCCGTCGGCGGCGGCGATTTCCAGTATCACATCGTAGGTGATGCCGGGCAGCATCAGGTTGTCTTTGGGCGGCGCGAGCAGCGTGCCGTCTTTAACCACGAAGATATTGCTGGCCGCACCCTCGGTCATGAACTCGTTGTTGCGGATCAGAATGGTCTCGGCGCAGCCCGCATCGACCGCCATCTGGCGTAGCAGCACGTTGGGCAGCAGCGCGATGGCCTTGATGTCGCAGCGCAACCAGCGGTTGTCCGGCGCGGTGATGCAGGCGATGCCGCTGCGCAGCAACTCGGCGGGCGGGGTGAGCAGCGGATTGCTCATCATGAACACCGTCGGGTTGACCGGAGGGCTGGGGAAGGCATGATCGCGCCTGGCCACGCCGCGCGTGATATGCAGGTACAGGTATTGATCTTCGCCTGCATTGCGCGCGACGAGTTCGTCGATGATGCGCGTCCATTCCGCGTTGCCGTGCGGATTGGCGAGCCTGATGCCGTCCAGGCTATGCTGCAGGCGGCGCAGGTGCTCTTCGAGGCGGAACGGCTTGCGCGAATACACCGGAATCACTTCGTACACGCCGTCGCCGAAAATGAAGCCACGATCCAGCACGGAAACCTTCGCTTCCTCGATGGGCATAAATTGGTCATTCAAATAAATCGTCATGGCGTATCCCTAAGCCGGGCGAGCCTGAACCAAACAAGTAGCCCGGATGAAACGCAGTGTAATCCGGGGATGGAGAAGGTGTCTCCCGGATTCCGCTCTCGCTGCATCCGGGCTACGGATTTGGCCGTTCAAAAATATGGTCATATCTCCCTCTTTTATTCGAACAGCAAGCGGATGCTGTCCCAACCGCGCGAGAATACATTCGCCAGCGGTGCGTCTTCCAGGGCGACCAATGGGAATTCCGCATAGGGTTTGCCGTCCAGGGTCAGCTTGAGCATCCCCAGTGGTTGCCCGCCGCTGACCGGCGCGAGGATGGGCTGGTGTGTTTCCATCGTCGCCTTGAGCTGGGCGAGTTTTCCTTTGGGGATGATCAGGAATAAATCCTGGCGAAAGCCGACTTCAAGCTGGCTTTTTGTGCCTTTCCAGACGCGCACTCTGGTGACCGGCTGATTCTTTTGGTATACGCGCACCGCATCAAAATACTGGAAGCCGAAATTCAGCAGCTTCTGGCTTTCGGTGGCGCGCAGGTTGTCGGAAGGGGCGCCGAGCAGCACCGAGATCAGGCGGCGGTTGTTGCGTTTGACCGAACCGATCAGGCAATACCCGGCGGTTTCGGTGTGCCCGGTTTTCAGGCCGTCCGCGTAGGGATCGATCCATAACAGGCGGTTGCGGTTTGCCTGGGTGACGTTGTTGAAAGTGTAATCGCGCAGTCCGAACAGCGCATAGTGCTGCGGGTGGTCGCGCACGATGGCCGCAGCCAGCAAGGCCAGATCGAACGCGCTGCTGTAGTGTTGCGCGTCCGGCAGGCCGACCGGGTTGGCGAAATGGGTGTTGTTCATGCCCAGCCGTTTCGCTTCCCTGTTCATCAGGTCGACAAAGCCCGCTTCGCTGCCGGCGATATGGAGCGCCAGCGTGATGGCCGCATCGTTGCCGGATTGCACGATCAGCCCGCGCAGCAGTTCGCCCACGGTCACGCTTTGCCCGGCCCTGAGCAGCATGCGCGACTCGCCGCTGCCGGTATTGCGCACTGCGGCAGCGGGAACGGTCAGGTTTTGTTCCGGCAACAGCGTGCCGTGTCTGATCGCGTCAAAAACCAGGTAAGCGGTCATCAGCTTGGTCAGCGAAGCGGGCTCCATGCGCGCATCGGCATTCTGGTTCACCAGAACCTGATTGCTGGTGTAGTCGTACAACAGGTAGGACTTGGCTGCCAAGGAAGGTGCTGTGGGCATTTGCGGCGGCAGGGCGAAAGCCGTGGCAGACAACAGCAGGCTGGCGAGCAAGAGGATGATATTCATGGCTGGATGGCGTTTTCGGGCGGCAATTATAGTCCTAGCTACATGGTTAGGCGATAGCCGCGCAATATGGCTAGGCCGAAATATATAGGCATTTCGGCATATTGTTCTTTCATCTCCAGACCGATATAAAGTGCGCCTCATGATGATTAGGGAGCATTGCAATGGAAATGTTAGCCGGCGTAAAAGATTTTTTGGGAGTCCATCATGCCCGGAAGCGCGAGTTGCGCAGCAGACTCAATCTCGTCGCGGCGGCCGAGGCGCATATATTGTGGAAAACGCGCCTGGGGCATCATGTGCAGGGAAACATTCGCGAATCTCTGGACTCCGCCCCGCTCGGGCAAGATGGCATTTGCCAGTTGGGGAGCTGGATCAATGGCTCGGTATTGGAGCCGTTTTGCGGACCGGAGGTGCACCAGCAATTAAGCGACGCGCACCGGCAATTTCACCAGTTTGGCGCGCTCATCATTGAAACGTTGAAGGCAGGCGACCGCAGTGGCGCGGCAGAAATATTCAGGAACGAATACAACCAGTCGTTGCGCCAAATCATCCAGGCACTGACCGTGATCAACAAACGGCTCCAGGAAAACTGACAGCCCATTTCAGTGGTTTTATATTCCGCGTTTAGCCCGGATTGTCCAATAGAACTTCTTTCAATTGTAGGAGCACGCCCTGCGTGCGATGGTTTTTTCGATTCGCGAGCAGGGCTCGCTCCTACGCGGAATTTCCCGGCTAATGGATTTTTTGGGTTTAGGCTGGCCGTCTGGCCGGCGAACTGGCATTGCAAAGCATAATCATCCTGAAAACCGCAGTTGACCGTTTGCGTTTCCCGGGATTATTCCGAACGCGAAGGCGGCTTGGCAAGTTTGCGTTGCAACGTGCGGCGGTGCATGTTGAGCGCGCGCGCGGTGGCTGAAATATTGTCGTCATGTTCGTGCAGCACACGCTGGATATGTTCCCATTCCAGATCTTCGATTTGCGTCGGTTGCGCTTTGATCGGCGCGTCGCTGTTGGCGGTGTGCCCGAACGCCGCGACGATTTCATCCGCGTTGGCGGGCTTGGCGAGATATTGCGTCGCGCCCAGCTTGATCGCCTCGACGGCGGTGGCGATGCTGGCATAGCCGGTCAGCATCACGATGCGCGTGTTCGGGTCGAGCTGGTGCAGAACCTTGACCAGAGCCAGACCCGGCGCGCCGCCCATTTTCAGATCCACTACCGCGAATTCCGGCGGATTTGCCTCCGCCATCGGAATCGCTTCCTCGACGCTGTGCGCCACGGAAACGCTGAAGCCGCGTTTTTCCAGCGCGCGCTTCAGTACCCTGCAGAAGGTGACATCGTCATCCACCAGCAACAGCGAGGCAGATTCTTCATGTAGTTCGGTCATATAGCAGTCCTGGTTATTGGCAAGATGATTTCCGTGGTTGCGCCGCCTTGCTCGCGATTGAACAGGCGCACCGAGCCGCCCATGCGTTCGAGGGTGGCATTGGCCAGAAACAGGCCAAGCCCGTGCCCTTCCGTCTTGGTGGTGAAGAATGCCTTTCCTGCCTTGAGTTCCGCTTCTTCGCTCAGCCCCTTGCCGTGATCGTGGATTTCCAGCGTGAAGTTCGCGGCATCCCAGTGCGTGCGGATCTCGATCGCCTGCGGGGCATCGCTTGCGGGCGCCGCATCCGCCGCATTGTTGAGCAGATTCATCAGCGCGGCGCGCAGCGTGGCGTCCACGCTGACGAGCGGTGCGGGCTGCGCGCCATCGCTGTGATACTGGTATTGCGCGGTCGGGCGCAGCAACTGCCATTCATCCAGTACTTCCGCCATCAGGCGATCGGCCGGTTGCAGCGAGGCTGCCCCGCTGACCTGCGCGTTGGCCAGTATCTTGTCGAGAATGCGCTTGCAGCCGCGCACCTGTTCGTTGAGGATGCCCAACGCATCGCGCCAGCCAGGCTGTGCCTCGGCTTCATGCTGCAATTCGCCGATCACCACCGCCATGGTGGATAGCGGCGTGCCCAGTTCATGCGCGGCACCGGCGGCCTGCGTGCCGAGCGCCACGATCCGCTCGTTGCGCAGGATCTCCTCGCGCACGCGGGCCAGCATCTCATCGCGGTTGCGCACCGCCTGCGCCATCTGCACCACGAAATAAGCCACCACCACCGTGCTGAAGACAAAACCGAGCCACATGCCCACCACATGCGCATTGAACGCGCTGTCGCCGTCATGTTGATGGTTATGCGGCAGCGGAATGTAATAGACCATCAGTACGCTGTAACAAACGGAGGTAAGCGCCGCCATGCCCCAGGTGTAGCGCCCCGGCAGCGTCGCGGCGGCAATCACCAGCGGCAGCAGGTAAAGCGAAACGAATGGATTGGTCGAGCCGCCGCTGTAATACAGCAATACGCTGAGCGCCAGCACATCGACACATAATTGGGCGAACAACTCCGTGTTGGGAACCGGCTTGCCGCTGCGCAGGCGCAGCCAGGAATACGAATTGATCGCGGCGAGCGCGGCGATGGTCAGTAGCATCGGCTGCCAATCCAGTTCCAGTTCCAGAATTTTCCAGACAGCCGCAAGCGTCAGGAGCTGTGCCGTGACAGCCATGCTGCGCAACGCGACCAGGCGGCGCAACTGGCTGTGGCCCGGCAGGGAAGAAAGTATCTTGTTGTTCATGCGGCTATTGTAAGCGCAGAGAGGGGGGCTGGGGGATGCGGCATATTGTCGCGGCTTCAATATCCTCGCAATAGTGAACCGGGAAGGCGAAGTTTGTTTTTGGCTTTTTTGCGGGGCCGAATGTGCGGCATGTATAATCCGCCTATCCAATTCACTTCATAATCAGGAGAACATCATGGCTAATTTTTACCGGTTTGGCGGGCTGCTGGCAGCCTTGTTTCTGAGCATCAGCGCTTACGCGGGCGACATTCAGGTTGAAGGCGCATGGACGCGCGCTACGCTTCCCGGGCAGGACATGGCAATGGTGTATATGTCCATTACCAGCAAGCAGGCCGCAACAATAGTCGGAGCCTCCAGCAAGGTCTCCAAGACTGCGGAAATGCATACCATGGAGCATAAAGGCGGCATGATGAAAATGTATGAGGTCAAGTCCATCAGCTTGCCGGCCAATGCGCGCCTGGAAATGAGCATGCATGGCTACCATCTGGTATTGGCAGGATTGAAGGCTCCGCTCAAGGCCGGCGCAACCGTGCCGCTGACGCTGAATATCGAAATGGCCGACAAGAGCATCGTCAAGGTTGACGTGCAGGCGGAAGTCAGGCCGCTGAAAAACGCAGCGCGGAAATAACACTTGCTCGCATCGTTATCATCGCTGACGGGCGGAACTCGCGCCATATCCAGTAAGTGTTTGCTTTCCCTAAATGACAGGCGGCGCGTGCCGCCTGTTTGTTTTCTGGTGTAGAATTCGCGGCAAATTTTGCGGGTTTCCGCCTGACGGCGAAAACGAGCTTTGTCGAAGACAAAGCGAAGTTTCGAGGAACGGCCAATGCCTGCTTACCCCTTCCCCGAGGAAAAATCCATGTCCCTTACGCCTTCCGCCGCCGACAAGAAAGCACGCACGCTTTCCGAGGCGATGCCCTACATCCAACGCTTTTTCGACAAGACCATTGTGGTGAAATATGGCGGCAACGCGATGACCGATCCGAAGTTGCAGGAGAGTTTTGCGCGCGATGTGGTGCTGTTGAAGCTGGTCGGGATGAATCCGGTGGTGGTGCATGGAGGCGGACCGCAAATCAACGAATTGCTGCAAAAGGTGGGCAAGCAGGGCGCCTTCGTGCAGGGCATGCGCGTCACCGACGAGGAGACCATGGACTTGGTCGAGATGGCGCTGGGCAAGGTCAACAAGGACATCGTCAACCTGATCAACAGGCATGGCGGCAAAGCTGTGGGGCTGACCGGACAGGATGGCGCATTCATCCGCGCCGAAAAATTGTTGCTGGAAAGCAAGGACGAGCCGGGCAAGATGCTGGACATCGGGCTGGTCGGCGAGATCGAAAAGATCGACCCGTCCATTATTACCTTTCTCGATTCCGGGGATTTCATTCCGGTGATCGCGCCGATCGGTGTGGGACCGGATGGTGAGACGCTGAACATCAATGCCGATCTGGTGGCAGGCAAGCTGGCGGAAGTGCTGCATGCGGAAAAACTGGTGTTGCTGACCAATACGCCGGGCGTGCTGGACAAGGACGGCAACCTGCTCTCCGGCCTGACCCCCAAGGATATCGATGGGCTGGTGGCGGACGGCACCTTGTCCGGCGGCATGCTGCCCAAGATCGCATCCGCACTCGATGCGGCGCGCGGCGGGGTGCGCTCGGTGCATATCATCGACGGCAGGGTGGAGCATGCGCTGCTGCTGGAAATCCTGACCGACGAGGGTGTCGGCACGCTGATAAAAAGCAAGTAACCAGCCACGGATTGACACAGATGAAACACGGATTACCCATGGCCTTTATCCGTGAACATCCGTGTTTATCCGTGGCTAGATATTAAAGAATGACAAAGCCGTTGTGGATTTTTGATCTGGACAACACGCTGCACAACGCAACGCCGCATATCTTTCCGCATATCAACCGCAGCATGACGGCCTATTTGCAGCAGCATCTGCAACTGGATGAGGCGGCGGCGAATGCATTGCGCATGCATTACTGGCAGCGCTATGGTGCGACGTTGGGCGGCCTGATGCGCCACCACGGCACCAGGCCGGAGCATTTTTTGTGGCATACCCACCAGTTTCCGGAGCTGGAGCGCATGGTGTTGCGCGAACCGCGTCTGCGCCATGTGTTGAAGGCGCTGCCGGGCAGGAAGGTAGTGTTTTCCAATGCGCCGCAGCATTATGCGCAGGCGGTGTTGAAGCTGTTGCGCGTGGCGGATTTGTTTGACGATGTGATGGCCGTGGAACAGACGCGCTACCGTCCGAAACCGGACAGTTTCGGTTTCCTGCGCCTGCTGCGGCGGCAGCGCGTTGCGGCGGCGCAATGCATCATGGTCGAAGACAGCGTGGAAAACCTGGTTGCGGCGAAGCGGCTGGGGATGCGCACGGTGTGGGTGAATGCCGGCAACAAAAACGCGCCTTGCGTGGATGTGAAGATTCGCGATGTGATGCAGCTGCCGGGCGTGCTGCATCGTTTTTGATAGCCCGCACATTTTTTGTTAAATATCGTAGGAGCGGGCCATGCCCGCGAACCAGTTTGTCGCGGGCATGGCCCGCTCCTGCATTTCAAAAGCTTTATGGTATTCAACGGGGACAACATGGCAAGCAAACCGGGCGAGAGAAAATTACAGATACTGCAAACCGTCGCGCAGATGCTGGAGCAACCCAAGAGCGAAAAGATCACCACGGCCGCGCTGGCGGCAAAGCTGGAGCTTTCCGAAGCGGCGCTGTATCGCCACTTCGCCAGCAAGGCGCAGATGTTCGAGGGGCTGATCGAGTTCATCGAGCAGACGGTGTTCGGCCTGATCGGCAAGATCACCCAGGAAGAGAAAAGCGGCTTGCAGCAAGTCGAGGCGATCATGTCGATGCTGCTCGGCTTCGCGCAGAAAAACCGTGGCATGACGCGCGTGCTGACCGGCGATGCGCTGGTGAACGAGGATGAGCGCTTGCAGCAGCGCATCAACCAGCTGCTGGACCGCATCGAGGCGACGCTCAAGCAATCGTTGCGCATGGCCGCAACGCAGGGCGAAATGGGCGCGTCTGTGGATGTGGGCGCGCACGCCAATCTGCTGGTATGTCATGTGATCGGCCGCTGGCAGCAATTTGCCAAGAGCGGTTTTACGCGCGACCCGATGGCGCAATGGCCGGCGCAGTCGGCGATATTGCTGGGCAAGTAATTCCAGAGTGGCTTTTCAATAACTTGTGACAATATGCGTAGGGCGGATGAGCCGCAGGCGTTATCCGCCGTATGGTTTTCATTCGGCGGATAGCGCCTGCGGCTCATCCGCCCTACAAGATAGAGGACCAAAAATGATCCTGATTCTCAGTTCCAACACCGGCGAACAGGCGCCGGAATACCGGCAGCTGCTGGCGCATCTGGCGACGCTGCAAGGCATCCAGACCCGCGTGCATGTCGAGCGCGGCAGCGAGCAGACGCTCACGGAAATCTACCTGATCGGCAACACCAAGCCGCTGGACATCGAGGACATGCAGAGTCTGCCATGCGTCGAACGCGTGGTGCGGGTTTCCGAGGAGTACCGCATCCTCGGGCGGCACAAGGACGACCAGCGCCCCACGCATTTCGACTACAACGGCGTGCGCTTCGGGCAGGATACGCTGCATGTGTTCGCCGGGCTATGCGCGGTGGACAATCGCGAGCATGTCGAGATCATGCTCAAGGCGTTGCGCGACAACGGCCAGGTATGCACGCGCATGGGCGCATACAAGCCGCGCACCAGCCCGTATGCGTTCCAGGGGCACGGCAAGAACTGCCTGCCCTACGTGTTCGAGCTGGCGGGCAAGTACGGCATCAAGGTATTGGCGATGGAAATCACCCACGAATCGCATCTCGACGAGATTCGCGAGGCGCTGCATCAGACCGGAAACCCGACCGGCGTGATGCTGCAAATCGGCACGCGCAACACGCAGAATTTCGAGCTGCTGAAAATCGTCGGGCGGCAAACCGGAATGCCGGTGCTGCTCAAACGCGGCTTCGGCATCACGCTGGACGAATCGCTGAATGCGGCGGAATATCTGGCTTCGGAAGGCAACCGCAACGTGGTGTTCTGCCTGCGCGGCATGAAGACCAACATGGGCGATCCGCACCGCAACTTTGTCGATTTCGCGCATGTGCCGGTGGTAAAGCGGCTGACGCGCATGCCGGTGTGCGTCGACCCGTCGCACTCGGTCGGATCGCGGCAAGCCTCGCCCGACGGCATCCTCGACATGATGCACGTCACCGCGCAGGGCGTGCTGTCCGGCGCCAACATGGTGCTGGTGGATTTCCATCCCGCGCCGCCCAAGGCGCTGGTGGACGGCCCGCAGGCCATGCTGCTGAAGGAGTTGCCGTATTTTCTGGAAGATGTGCAGATCGCGCGCGGGGCGTATCTCAAGCGCGCCGCGCTGCGGCAGCGTTACCAGGATACGTAGTTCTCCGCGCATCGAATATAGATCGGAGCAACCATGAAAAAGACACTCGCGATAGTCGCCGTACTGGTAATCGCCGCCGTTGCGGCCTACTTCGTGCTGCAAAATCCGCTGGGCAGGCTGGTCAAGATGGCCATCGAGGAATTCGGGCCGGAGATGACGCAGGCTGCCGTGAAGGTCAGCAAGGTCGAGATTTCTGCAACGGACGGGCGCGGCGCTTTATCCGGGCTGGTACTCGGCAATCCCAGGGGATTCAAGTCCGATTATGCATTGAAGGCGGGTACCGTTGAAATCGAGCTCGAACCGGCCAGCCTTGCCAAGGACGTGATCGTGATCCGCAAGATATTGATCGATGCCCCGCAGATCGGCTACGAGAAGGCCGACGGCATCACCAATTTCGATGCCATTCAGCGCAATGTCGAAGAATACCTCGGTGCGAAGGGCGACAAGAGCGAGAAAATAAAACAGGGGAGCAGCAAGAAGATGATCATCGACTCCTTTGTCATCCGCAACGCCAAGGTCAATTACAACGGCATGATGGAGCTTACGCTGCCGGACATCGAATTGCGCAATGTCGGCAAGAAGACCGGCGGCGCCACTTCCGCGCAGGTGGCCAAGGCCATCATCGCCGAGCTGAATGCCAAGCTGGCCATGGCGCTCGCCAAGGCGGCGGTGATCGGCGGCGTGGGCGGCGTAGTGGTCGGCGCGGGCGTGGCGCTCAAGGGATTGTTCGACAAGTAGTCCTTAAACCCCAAAAAGCGCAGTTCAGCCACGGATTAACACGGATGTCCACGGACAATCAGCGGGTTGTATCGGTGTTAATCCGTGTCTATCTGTGGCTAATTGATTTTTCAGGTTAACAGGCTGTCAGATTAGCCCCATCATCACCAGCGCGATGAAGGCGGCGAACAGCACGAAGTGGCTGATGCCCTCGATGGCGTTGGTCTCGCCGTCGTGCAGGTTGTTCATCACGGCAAGGAAGGTCAGCAGCAGCATGCATGCCTGAACCGGCGTGAGTGCCATTTCGATGCGTTCGCCGCTGAACAGCGCGATGGCCTCGATCACCGGCAGCGTGAGCAGCACGGTGGCGAGCGAAGCGCCCAGCGCGATGTTGACGGTGGTCTGCATGCGGTTGTTTTGCGCCGCCCTGAGCGCGGTAAGGATTTCCGGGCTGGCTGAGATCAGCGCCACCAGCACCGCCGGGATCGATTTCGGCAGGCTGCTGCCTGACAATCCGGCATCCAGCAGCACCGACAACACTTCCGAGAGCACGCCGACCAGCACGATCGCGCCGAGCATCACCGCAACATGCAGCGCATTCGGGCTGTGCGCGAGGTCGTGCGCCTCTTCCTCGGCGCTGGCGGTGTACTCGAAAAAGTTGCGGTGCTCCACGGTCTGCAGGCGCAGGAAGGCCAGATACATGATCGCCATGATGCCAATGGAGAAAACCGAGTAAATCTGCCACTTTGCCTCCGGCACGAAGTCCGGAATGAACATGCCGACGCCGATGGCGACCAGCAGCATGGCGATGAAGGAGTTGGCCGACGAGATGTTGTATTTTGTGCTGCCGTGTTTCAGGCCGCCGACGATGGCCGCGAGGCCGAGGATGCCGTTGATGTCGAACATCACGGCGGCAAACACCGTGTCGCGCGCCAGGGTGGGATTGGGCGCGCCCTGCAACAGTACGACCAGAATCACTACCTCCACGGAAACCGCGGCAAGCGTGAGGATCAGCGTGCCGTAGGGTTCGCCGAAGCGCATCGCCAATACCTCGGCATGATGGGCGATGCGGAACGCCACGCCGATGATCGCGGCGAGGATCACCAGCAGCAACCCCCACAGCATGGCGCCGCCGTGCTCGACGGCGCTGTGCTCGAGGGTGAAGCCCAGCCCAAGAACAATCAGGGCGAGAACAATCAGGAATTCGGCTTTGAAGTATTTCATGGTGGTGTTTGGCGCAAAAATTAATGTTGCGCACCCTAACCGGTAGGGAATGGGGCGTCAACCCGCGCCGCGGCATAGGCCGGAATCTGTTGACTGGTAAGGTTTTCGTTACTACTATGACCGTTCGGTAAGGCTTTGGACTGTTAACTTCATCAGGGAGATCGCATCATGGCAGAACGAAAAGCAAAACCAGCCGCAAAAAAAGTGGCTGTAACCAAGGCGACCGGCGCGGCTGCCGTCAAACCGAAAACCACCAAGGCAGCGGCGACGCCCAAGAAAGCGGCGGCGCAAAAAACGGCGACCGCGAAACCGAAAACCACCAAAACCCCGGCAGTGAAAAAAGCGGTTGCGCCCGCCGCCGAAAAGAAAACTCCGGCGAAAAAAGCCGTAACAGCCAAACCGGCCGCAAAGAAAACCGCGGCGCAGCTCACTCCCGAAGAACGCTATCGCATGGTGCAAACCGCAGCCTACTTTATTGCGGAGCGCAACGGGTTTAGCGGCTGCTCGGCCGATCATTGGGTGGCTGCCGAGCTTGAGATTGCGGGCAAGCTGGGCCAATAACTCCTTTTTCAATAGTATCGTAGGGTGCATGGAATGCACCCTACATGCGTTATTGCTTTTCCAGACAAGCGAAGTAAATCGCCGCATCCGGCTGGGTGCGGTTGCGTTGCGCCTGCCAGATCATTTCGCCCAGGCATTCCATCATGCGATGTTGCGCATCGTGCTCCGATTCGAATTGCCGCGTCAGGCGCGAAAAATGTGCGCGGATACCCGCCGGCTGATTGATGGAAATCTGTTCCTCGATGGTGAGGTGCATCATCAGGTGCAGGAACGGATTGGCCGCGCCTTGCTCCGGCAGAAAGTCCTGATCCTGGTGACGTTCCGGATTCTCCAGCACGGCGTGATATTCCGGATGTTTGGCGATGAGCTGCGCGGCGAGGTCTTCCAGCGGCGTGAGCAGTTCGCCGGCCCTGCGCTTGCGCCAGGATTCGAACAGGAAATTGCGCGCTTCGTCACGCGACGGGTTAAAAAACATCAGAGCTCCTTCGCTTCATATTCGCACAGGTCGTTGATGAGGCATATGCCGCATTTCGGTTTGCGCGCCTGGCAGACATAACGCCCGTGCAGGATTAGCCAATGGTGCGCATTGTGCTTAAATTCATCCGGCACGATTTCGAGCAGCCTGTTTTCCATCTCCAGCACATTCTTGCCGGGCGCCAGGCCGGTGCGGTTGGCGACGCGGAACACATGCGTGTCCACCGCGATAACGGGCTGCCCGAAGGCGGTATTGAGGATCACACTGGCGGTCTTGTGCCCCACGCCGGGCAAGGCTTCCAGTGCCTCGCGGGTCTGCGGCACCGCGCCGCCGTGCTGCTCCACCAGCAGGCGGCAGGTCTGCATCAGGTGTCTGGCCTTGGTCTGGTACAGGCCGATGTGCTGGATATATTCGCGCAGCTTCTCCTCGCCGAGTTTTAGCATCGCCTGCGGTGTGTCGGCGACCGGGAACAGTTGCCGGGTGGCGGCATTGACGCTGACATCGGTGGCCTGCGCCGAGAGCAGCACCGCTACCAGCAGCTCGAACGGCGTGGAATATTCCAGTTCAGTGGCCGGATGAGGGTTTGCTGCTTGCAGGCGCAGGAAAATTTTGCGGCAATTGGCGTGGTTCATGAGCGGGAAGATCCGGGTGAAAGTTCAGGGACTGGTTGTGCGAAGCTCTGTAATAGCCCCGCGCAACACAAACAATGCCGATCGGGCAAAAAGCGCGGCAAGCGCCAGGCCGACCAGGATGTCGGGCCAGCCCGAATGGGTGAGCCACACCCCGGCGGCGGCAAACAGCACCGAGACGTTTGCAATGAGGTCGTTGCGGGAACACAGCCAAACGGAGCTCATGTTGATATCATCGGAGCGATGCCGCCAGAGCAGGAAAAAACAGATGCCGTTCGCGGCAAGCGCGAGCAAGCCGATAGCACCGATGACCTCGAATACCGGGACATGCGGAAAGAGTATCCGGTAAATCGCCTGCCCCAGGACGAAAAGGGCAAACAGCGCCATGATGATGCCCTTGAACAGCGCGGCCCGGGCTTTCATGCGCGCGCCGCGCGCGACGACATAGAGGCTGAAGCCATAGACCAGCGCATCGCCCAGCATATCCAGCGAATCGGCCAGCAGCGACAGGGAGCCCGACATAAGCCCGGCCGTCAGCTCCACCACGAACATGACGGCATTGATAACCAGTACCCACTTGAGCGTCGAGCTTTGGCGGCCGCGCAGCGCGTCAAGCTCGCAAGCCTTGTCATTGCAACAATCGGCCATCATCCGCTCCTAAAAATATCCAGCGTGAATTGGAATCGCTAATGAGCGGTCGAACAGCCGCCTTCAACCGGCGCGACGGTGGCATTCGCGCCGTGCGCCTTGCGTTCAGCGCGCAGGTTCAGCCAGTTCTTCAGCGCGATCAGCAGGCCGAGCGCGATGAACGCGCCGGGCGGCAGGATGGCGAGCAGGAAGCCGTGATAATTTGGCACCACGGTAATCACCAGAGATTTCGCCGCCTCACCGAACACCATGTCGATGCCGGACAGCAAAGTGCCGTGCCCGAATATCTCGCGGATGCCGCCCAGCACGACCAGCACCGCCGTCAGTCCCAGCCCCATCGCGATGCCGTCCAGCGCGGAGGCGAACACGCCGTTTTTGGAGGCGAACGATTCGGCGCGCGCCAGCACGATGCAGTTGGTGACGATCAGCGGGATGAAGATGCCCAGCACCAGATACAGCGGATGCACATAGGCGTTCATCAGGAATTGCACGATGGTCACCAGCACGGCGATCAGCAGGATATACACCGGGATGCGCGTTTCGTTGGGGATCACCTCGCGTATCGCGGCCACCCCGCTGCCCGACAGGGTCATCACCAGCGTGGTGGCCAGCCCCAGGCTGAGGGCGTTGACCACCGTGTTGCTGATCGCCAGCAGCGGGCACAGGCCGAGCAGTTGCGCGACGCCGGGGTTCTGTTTCCACAGGCCGTTGTATAAAATGTCTTTTATTCCCTGGTAGGTCATTTCATTTCTCCTTCGCGGGGAGTAGGGGCACGGCGCGCCGTGCCTCTACATTTGCGAACATCTTATCGCGATGCTGCGCGTAATACTGCAAGGCCTTGTGCACCGCCTTCACGATCGCGCGCGGCGTGATGGTGGCGCCGGCCATGTAGTCGAATGAACCGTCGTCTTTTTTGACTTTCCATTCGCCGCTCTTGCGGTTTTCCAGCGAAGCGCCGTTGAAGCCGGTGATCCAGTTGCTCCTGGCGATCTCGATGTAATCGCCCAATCCCGGCGTCTCCCTGTGCGACACCACGCGCACGCCGCCGATCCTGCCGTCGCTGTGGATCGCGATGATCAGGTTGATCCTGCCGCTGTAGCCGTCCGGCGCAATGACCTGCAGCACCGCGATGGACGGCTGATTGTTCAGGCGGCCGCGATAAACGATGCTCGTCCCCGTGCCGCCCAGCAGTTTGTCCGCCGCCAGCTGTGCGGTGTCTTTCATGATGTCGTTGTCGTAAGTCGCGGGTGGCGCGATTTGCGCGATCAGTTTCAGCTTCTCGTTTTCTTCGCTGCGCGCAATGGTTTCGTGCGTCAGGTCGTAGGTCAGGGCCAGCAAAGCCGTGCCGGCCAGCGCAAAGAACAGCAGGTTCAGCGCGGTGTAGGCGGAAGCCCTGGCCGTGGTCCTCATGGCTGCCCCTTTTCTTTGCCAGATGCCTTGGCTTTCTTGCCGAACACGGGGGGCTGCGTGTACAGCACGATCAGCGGCACGCAGATATTCATCAGCAGCGTGGCGAATGCTATGCCGTCCGGGAAGCTGCCGAACGCGCGGATCAGGTAGGTCAGCAGCCCCGCGCCGGCGGCAAAAATCAGCTTGCCTTTGTTCGTGGTGGGGCCGGTCACCGGATCGGTGAGGATGAAGAACGCGCCCAGCATCGCCGCGCCGGAAAACCAGTGGAACAGCGGCGCGGCATAGTGGGCTGGATCGGCCAGATGGAAGATCCCGGCGGCGGCGAACAGCGTGCCGAGAAAGGCGACCGGGATATGCCAGGTGATGATGCGCGCGGCCAGCAGGTAGAGGCCGCCGAGCAAAAATCCCAGCGACACCATTTCGCTGCCTTGCCCGGCCAGACGGCCATAGATGGGCATCTCGAAAATCTGCCCGACCGATTCGTCGAGGTGCAAACGGGTCTTCAGGGTATCCAGCGGCGTGGCCATGGTGACGGCATCGAGCGTCACATTGGGCGGCAGCGCGCCGACAAACATGTATTTCAATTGTTCGAGGAAACCGACCTCGACCGGCCCGAGGCCATGCGGGGTAAGCCAGTGCGTCATTTGCGCCGGGAACGAGATGATCAGCACTGCGTAGCCGATCATCGCCGGGTTGAACGGGTTGTTGCCCAGCCCGCCATACAGGTGTTTGGCGATGGCGATCGCGAATGCCGTGCCGACCACGACCAGCCACCACGGCGCGAGCGGCGGGATGGACAACGCCAGCAGCCAGCCGGTGAGCAACGCGCTGTTGTCGCTGACGAAGTGCATCACCGGGCGGTTGCGCAACTTGAGCATCAGCGCCTCGGTGCCGAGCGCGGTGAGGCTGGCCAGCGCGATTGAAACCAGGATCGCCGGGCCGAAATGCCAGACATACAGCGCGATGCCCGGAAGCAGCGCGAGCAGCACCCTGAGCATGATTGCGGAGACGGTATCCGGTTTGCTGATGAAGGGTGAAAAAAGCGCGCTCATGTTATTCCTTCTTATGCTCACCAGCCGATTTCGCCAGTTCGTGAATATGCGCCCGGCGCGCCTCGATCTCGGCGATTTCCGCCTGTTGCTGCGCGGTGAGGTTTTCGGTGTTCTTCGGCTTGCTGGCGGCGGCCTGTTCCCTGGCGCGGGCGATGGCCGCCTGGATTTTCTGCTGCATCGCGTCTGCCGGATTCATTGATGGCACAGCCGGTTGCGCCTGTTTGGCAGCCTGTTCTCTGGCGGCCAGCTTCTCGGCCTTTTCCTGTTTCTCGCGCTCGAAACGGTATTCGCGGAACTCGTGGCGTTCGCGCGCGTGGTCGGCGGCCTGCTGATCCTGTTCGCGCGCACGGATCTCGCTCTTGGCGAACTGAAAATACTGCACCAGCGGGATATGGCTGGGGCAGACGTAGCTGCATGCGCCGCATTCGATGCAGTCGAACAGGCTGAATTGCTGCGCCTTGTCGAACTCTTTCGACTGGGAAAACCAGAACAAATCCATCGGCTGCAAATCCGCCGGGCATGCCTCGGCGCAGCGCATGCAGCGGATGCAGGGCAGGGCGGGCGGCGCGGGCGGGAATAATTTATCCGATGCGGCGATGATGCAGTTGCTCGCCTTGACCAGCGGGATGTCCGTCGAAGCCAGCGGCAATCCCATCATCGGGCCGCCCATGAGGTAGCGGTCGGTGTCCGGCAAGGCTTCGCCGAGCGCGGCCAGATCGCGAACCGGCGTGCCGAGCAGCACCTCGAAATTCTGCGCGCGGCGGACGTTGCCGGTGATCGTGATGATGCGCGACAGCACCGGCTCGCCGTGCGCGAGGGCGCGATACGCGCTGTAGGCGGTGGCGACGTTGAAGCATTGCACGCCGATGTCGGTGGGCAGTTTGCCGGAAGGCACTTCCAGCCCGGTGAGCACGCGGATCAGCTGCTTCGCGCTGCCGCCCGGATAGATCGTCGGCACGACGACCACCTCAAACGGCAGGCCGCTTTCGGTTACCGCCTGCCGCATCGCGGCGATCGCCTGCGGCTTGTTGTCCTCGATGCCGATCAGCACTTCCCCGGCATCCAGCATGAAGCGCAGCATTTCCGCACCCTGCACGATCTCTGCGGCGCGCTCGCGCATCAGCATGTCGTCGCAGGTGATATACGGCTCGCATTCCGCGCCGTTCAGGATCAGCGTATCGATTTTCCGGTTGCCGGGGCGCAGCTTGATATCGCCGGGGAACACCGCGCCGCCCAATCCCACCACGCCGGACATGCGCAGCTGCTGGCGCAGCTCGGCAGGATCGCTGTTGCGGTAATCAAATTCTGTCCTGAGCGAAGTCGAAGGAGCGGCGTGGGCTATCCATTCCTCCCTGCCGTCCGGGATCAGCGTGGCGCACAAGTCCGGCAGGCCGGAAGGGTGGGCGATGGGCTGCGCGCCGATGGCGGCGATGGTTCCCGATGTGGATGCATGCACCGCGCTCGAAATGAAGCCGTCCGGCATGCCGATCAGCTGGCCTTTCAGCACCCGGTCACCGGCCCGCACGATCGGTTTGGCGGCCGCGCCGGCATGCTGGCGGAACGGGATGACCAGTTTCGACGGCAGCGGCGCGCGCGCAATGCCGGATTGCGTGGATGGCTCCTTGTTTTCGGGCGGGTGGATACCGCCGTTAAATTGATAGAGCGTTCTCATTTAGCCTGAGCCAGTGTGTAAACCGGATATTTCCACTTCCAGGTGGTGATTTTTTCCGTGATGGGCACCATGCTGATGCAGTCCACCGGGCAGGGCGCAACGCACAGCTCGCAGCCGGTGCACTCGGAGGCGATGATGGTGTGCATCTGCTTCGCCGCGCCGGCGATGGCATCCACCGGGCAGGCCTGGAAACACAAGGTGCAGCCGATGCACAGGTTCTCGTCGATGAAGGCGACCGACTTCGGCTTGAGCACGGTGCCGCCGCCGAACGGCTTGAACTCCACGCCGAGCAGATCGGCGAGCTTGCGGATGCCTTCCTCGCCGCCGGGCGGGCATCTGTTGATGTCTGCCTCCCCGGCGGCGATCGCCTCGGCGTAAGGCCGGCAGCCGGGATAGCCGCATTGCCCGCACTGCGTCTGCGGCAGGATCGCATCGATCTTGTCCACCAGCGGATTGCCTTCGACGCGGAATTTGACCGCGGAAAATCCCAGCACCGCGCCGAGCACGATCGCGATACCCGCCATCACCAGCAATGCGCTCAGCATTATTTGATCAGCCCCGAAAATCCCATAAATGCCAAACTCATCAGCCCCGCCGTGACCATCGCGATCGCCGAGCCCTTGAAGATTCCCGGCACGTCCGCGTCTTCCATGCGTTCGCGCATCCCGGCGAACAGCACCATCACCAGCGTGAAGCCGAGCGCGCCGCCCATGCCGAAAAACACGGATTCCATGAAATTGTGTTTCGCCTGCACGTTGAGCAGCGGAATGCCCAGCACCGCGCAGTTGGTGGTGATCAGCGGCAGGTAGATGCCCAGCACCTGATGCAGCATCGGGCTGGTCTTCTGGATCACCATTTCGGTGAACTGCACGATGCCGGCGATCACCACGATGAACGACAGCGTGGTCAGGTAGGAAAGCTCCGGCCCGAGCAGATATTCGTTGATGAGATAACTGGCGCCCGAGGCCACGGTCAGCACAAAGGTGGTGGCCAGTCCCATGCCGAGCGAAGTCTCCAGTTTCCTGGAGACCCCCATGAACGGGCAGAGGCCGAGAATCTTGACCATCACGATGTTGTTCACAAACACCGCGCCGACCAGGATGAGCAGATATTCGGTCATTGATGCGCCTTTGAAGTCAGGCGCGGATTATCCCCCGATTCATATACCCCTTCAACCGCGCCGGCAGTAGATGAATAGGCTGGAAAGTTTGGTAGGTCTGGATGACATGGGTGAGAGGCAGGTTTGTGCCATGAACAGTTAGCCATGTGGCCAAGGGCTGGCGGGCTACCGAGATTTCTCCAATGGAAATTCCTTGTGCCATCCTGCTAATACAATCATCCTCGTTTTCACGCCAGTTTTTCCAACGTAGTGAAATACGTTCGGCATCGTTCAGAATGTCTGGAAAGAATTGGCTGGTTTTCCCTAGCCAGTTCATCAAAGATTGAGAGGGCTGCCAAGGTTCCTTATGAATTTCTCCTTCAATCAATCTTTTTGCGCGGGTCTCTCTAACGCTGATTGCGGCATTCAGGCCGTGGGCCTTGAGCCATTCCGTTTTTTCACTTTTTGCAGCATAAGCTCTCGCTTCAGCATGCTTGAGTACCTCATCCGCCAAGGTGGAGTAGTTCTTTAGAATACGCTGGGCAAGGCTTAAACCTTTCTCGCCAAGGAAATTGCGCGTGTCCTCTTGAGCTTGAAATGTACCCTCCATGTTAAACGTCCCTGTCTTCGCATCCTCTTTGGTGGCGGCCTGATAACCATGTTTCTCGCTCCCATTCAGGATGATTTCTGGTTTGCATGGAACATTACTGGATAGTGGAGTCAGTACGGTTGTTGCGTAATCACGTTTTCTGGCTTCGATGTCCTGATCGTCGAGGTAGTCGAAGAGGGTATTTGACGTGCCCCCAGCAGCCAAGTACAGCGCTTCAAATATGGATGTCTTGCCTGTTCCATTCGGGCCAAAAATGACATGAGCTTGCGCAGGTTTTTCCGGGTTCCAGAAGGGGAGCTTGCACTGTTTTATGTTGCGGAAATTATTGATCTCGATTTCCTTGAGTGGCTCCTTGTCCGGTTCTGTATCAGGCTGGGCGGTATCAGGCACTTCATCGGGCAATACATCTGCAACCAGCTCTTGAGCCAGCTTATAGGCCTCGATGTCACTGGAAAACTGGCTCGGGAATGCTTTCAGCATTTCAGCTACTTTGCTGTTCGCAGATAACCAGTTCGGCATTGCGCTCCATGTAATCCGGAATGTTCGGCGTGTATGCAATAACAGTTGTGGCAAACCTTGCCTCTCACAGGCAGTGCTAATGTTCTCTCCATCTTCCGCAAGAACAGCATCCAGCCCGATTTCTTCAGAAAAGCCGCTTTCTCTGCGAATGCCTGCAATTGCCTTGCGCCAGCTTTCGCTTAATCCGGAATCAACCATCCAGCAAATCCCAACTTGCCAAATTCCATGCTTATCTGTGTCAGTGGCATTTGCTGCATACCGTGTTGGTGTCTAACAGCGCCGATTTCATCATGAATGTATATTTCCTCCGCGCTCCATCCAATAGTAGTTAATGGGGAGTCTGAGAAAACAACTTTTAGACGGCCATTAACGGAATTCAATTTTACGGGAAGTGCTTTGAGCTCATCTGCGGTAACAACAAAAACTGCTTGTCCCTTGGCTAGTTTTTTAACGCAGCCATGCGGCTTGATGACATGCAAAGTGCAATCATTCTTTGCGGTTGGAGTATGTGCATCACCTGGCGACCAAGTGCAATACCATCTTCTCCATGGCAGAGGATTATGTGGTTGCGCAGTGGGTTTCGGATGAAGGTCAATTGAATTCCTTTCTGAGGGTAATGGCGATGATATTGTCTATGCTTACCACCGCGTCGAAATTAATCATTCCGGCAAGCTGGGTGATATACACCACGGAATCCCCAACCATGGTCACTTTCCCCTCGATCTTTTCGCCGGACACCAGCGAGAGAACGACGCGCTCCTTCGTAAGCTCGACCAGGGCTTCCCTCATCGTTGTGCTTGCCTTGGGCTCGAACTTCACCACGGCGGCGGCGAAGGCGACCGGCGCCGGTAACACCGTCAGCCCGGCCATGAGCAGCAGAGTGTTCGCCAATATTTTCATTTGTTTCACCTTTCCGATAATGCTTGGCGGAAAAGAATAGCAGAAACCCAAGGTGCCGGGAAATCCAAGGTGCGAAGCCCGAATTGTTTTTTGCGTGGCAGGTGTGAAGCCGAGCCATCAAACGCGGATTTCTATTCCTTGACGGCTTCGACGGGAATGGTCAGCGTTACTTCATCGCTCACGTAAGGAGCGTGTTTGCCGGCGTTGAATTCGGAGCGTTTGATCCTGGTGGTGGCGTTGGCTCCGCAGGCATCTTTCTTGCGCATCGGATGGGGCATGCAATGAAAGGAGGTCACCGTCAGCGTCACCGGCTTGGTCACGCCCTTGATGGTCAGGTCACCGTCTACGCTGGCCAATTTATCGCCATCGAATTTCAGGGCTTTGGATTTGAAGGTGATGGTGGGGTATTTTGCGGTGTCGAAGAAATCTTCGCCCTGTATGTGCTCATTGAAGAGCGGGTAGCCGGTGCTCACGGATTTCGCGTCGATCACCACATCGACCGAGCCGGTCTTGGCAGCACGGTCCAGGATGATCGTGCCGCTGGTCTTGTCAAAGCGGCTGACCTGGGTGGAATAGCCGAAGTGGCTGTACTCGAAACGCGGCATGGTATGCGTGCCTTCGATGATGTAGGTCTCGGACGCGGCGAAGGCGGCGGTGGACAGGGATGCGGCAACGGCGAGGGCAACAAGTTTTTTCATGATTTCTCCTGGGTGGTTGGTGGGATGAGGCTATTTTTTGGCGGGTGCTGCATGGGCTACGACATGGAACTTGATCTGGATCTCGTTGGCGACGGCGCTGACATCGGTCCACGCGCCTTCACCGATCGCGTAATCCAGCCGTTTCAGGATGAAGGCTCCGTCAAACACGCCGGCAGCGCCTTCCTGCCTGAAGGTAAAGGGCGCTGCAACGTCCAGTGCTTTTCCTTTGAGGGTCAGTTTGCCGAGGACTTCATAGCGGTTGCCGCCCAGAGCCTTTACGCCGGTGGAAACAAATTGGGCGGACGGGAACATCTTGGTGTTGAACCACTGTTTGCCGGCGACCTCGTCATTGGCCTCGTTGGAGCCGGTATCGATGCTGGCAAGATCGACTTCAATCTGTGCCTGGGCGGCGTTGACTCTGGCCGGGTCGAAGTTGATGCGGACCGAAAACCTGCCGAAGTTGCCTTCCATCGGCACGCCCATCTGCTTGTACGCGAAGGCCAGAGTGCTCCTGTCGGTTTGCACCAGGTTGAATTCGGCGGCCTGGGAGTGGATCGGCGCGCATGCCAGCAACAATCCGGCCAGCGGCAGGAAATAACGGTGCGGAATTCTCATGGCTGATCCCCTTTGATAAATGGCAACATGCGGCGCAGCGTCGCATCATGTTCGATGAAATGGTGCTTGAGTGCCGCCGCGATGTGCATGCCGACCAGCGCCAGCAGCCCGAAGTTCAGCACCTGATGAACGCCTGCCAGCAGGTCGCCCAGCGCCTTGTCTTTGCCCACCAGGTCGGGCAACTGCACCAGCCCGAGATAAACCACCGGGATGCCCTTGGCCGAACTCATCAGCCAGCCCGAAACAGGGATCACCAGCAGCAAAGCATAGAGCAGAAGATGCAGGCCGTCGGCGGCGCGTTGTTGCCACGCAGGGATGGTTTCCGGCAGCGGCGGCGGGGTATGCGTCGCGCGCCATGCCAGGCGCGCCACGGTCAGCAGGAAAATCGTGACGCCCAGCCATTTGTGATAGCTGATCAGCTTCAGTTTAAGCGGCGAAAGCGCCAGCTCGTGCATATAGACCCCGAGCGGAAAGGTCGCGAAGATCAGCAGCGCTACCAGCCAGTGCAACGCGATCGCCGTTCCGGTGTAACGGGTTGCGGCGGTCATGGCGTCTCCCCGTCCGAGATGTGCGCTGCGGCAAACGCCTCGCGCAGGCGGTGCAGGCCGGCGGTTATTCCGGCCAGTTCTTCCGGCGACAATTGGGCGAAAACGCGCTCCATATGCGAGATATGCGCCGGAAAAACGCGCGCAAACAATTTTTTCCCTTGCGGCGTCAGCTGGACGATTTGGCTGCGCCCGTCGCTGGGCGAGGCGGTACGGCGCACCAGCCCCTTGTCCGCCAGCCGGTCAACCACCCCGGTAAGCGTGCCCTTGGTGATCAGCGTTTTTTCGCCCAGTTCCTTGAGCGGCATGCCGGGCGTGTTGCCCAGGGTCGCGACGATGTCGAACTGCGGCGGCGTCAGGTCAAGCGAGCGAATATGCACGGCCGAATAAACTTCGAATGCCTGGTAGGTGCTGGCCAGTTCGCGCAACAGCGGCAGAAAGATCGAGGAGGGCATGATTTAACCAGTTGGTTCTAACTAGGAGCATATTAGTTCTGGTTAGAACCAATGTCAAGCATCAGCCCGAACGGGCTCCAATCTGGTTAACCTAGAAAAAGCAGTTGGCGGGATGGTAGGTGCGAATTCATTCGCCCGAACAACAGGTTGCGTGCGAATGAATTCGCACCTACAAGAGCAGCTCAACGTATTAAAGCAGCATATTATTTCCCGCCAACTGCTTTTTCTAGGGTTAATGGTTGATTCAATTCAAGGCACGGATGGCGGCGCAGCATTCGCCGACCAATGCCGGGCCGCGATAGATCAGGCCGCTGTATACCTGCACCAGCGCCGCCCCGGCGTTGATTTTTTCAGCGGCGTCCGCGCCGCTCAGGATGCCGCCCGCGCCGATGATCGGCAGCGCGCTGCCTCGACCTTGCTCGGCACAGGCCTGCAACTCGGCGGCGAGCGCGCGGATCACGGCGGTGGATTTGTCGCGCACCGGCGCGCCGGACAGGCCGCCGGCCTCTGCGCCATGCGGTAGGTGTTCCACGCCCTCGCGCGACAGCGTGGTGTTGGTGGCGATCACGCCGTCGATGCGATGCTTGGTGAGCAGCGCGGCGATCTGTTTGATCTGCCCGGCATCGAGGTCCGGCGCGATCTTCAGCGCGATGGGCACGTATTTGCCATGCGTGTCGGCGAGTTTCAGTTGCTCCGTTTTCAGTTGCGCGAGCAGCGCATCGAGTTCATCGCCGCCCTGCAACTGGCGCAGATTCTTGGTGTTGGGCGAGGAAATGTTGACGGTGACGTAGCTGGCATGCGCATACACCTTGCGCAGGCAGATCAGGTAATCGTCCGCCGCCTTCTCGATCGGCGTGGCGGCGTTCTTGCCGATGTTGATGCCCAATATGCCGTGATAGCCGGCGCGCTTCACGTTTTCGATCAGCCGATCCACGCCGTCGTTGTTGAAGCCCATGCGGTTGATGATGCCCTGCGCCTGCGGCAGGCGGAACAGGCGCGGTCGGGGGTTGCCGGGCTGGGGCAGCGGCGTGACGGTGCCGATCTCGATGAAGCCGAAGCCGAGCGCCGCCAGCCCGGCTATGCAGTCGCCGTTCTTGTCGAGCCCGGCGGCGAGGCCGACCGGATTGGGGAAAGTCAGCCCCATCACGGTGCGCGGGTTGTCGGCCGGACGCCTTGCGACGAGGCCGCTCAAGCCCAGCGCATGTGCGGTTTTCAGCCCGCCGAGCGTGAGGTGGTGGGCGGTTTCCGGGTCAAGCCGGAAGAGTAGGGGGCACAACAACGAATACATACGGGTACCTCTATCCTAGAAAAGCTGTTGAAACTTGTAGGAGCGGGCCATGCCCGCGATCAAGCGGTTCGCGGGCATGGCCCGCTCCTACAACTTGTTCACCACAAACAGGTTGATCCACAAAAGACGCTACGGCGACTCCCCTTCGGCCGGGCTCAGGACAGGCTTGCCGAGTGGCTGCCAAACGCCGTCGATCAATCCTTGCGCGGGCTGGTAGCCGGTCTTGTAGGCCATCTTGCGGCTGTGCTCGATCCAGTAGCCGAGATAGACGAAATCCAGGTCGAGCTTGCGGCACAGTTCGATCTGCCACAGCACGTTGTAGACCCCGAAACGCGCGCGCGGCAAATCCGGCTCGTAGAATGTGTACACCGACGACAGGCCGTCGCCGAGCAGGTCGATCACGCTGACCATGCGCAGCGCGCCGCCTTCGCGGAATTCCACCAGCAGCGAATCGACATGGCTTTGCAGCAGGAAATCCCGGTACGACTCGCGGTCGTCTTTGTCCATGCCGCCGTCCGGGTGGCGCGCGCGCTGGTAGCGCTGATACAGGTCGTAATATTCGGGACTATCCTGCAGATTGTGCAGGCTGGCCTCCAGGCGGGCGTGCTGTGCCCAGGCGCGTCGCTGCGAGCGGTTGGCCGTGAATTGTTTGGCCAGCACGCGCAGCGGCACGCAGGCGCGGCAGTCGTCGCACAGCGGGCGGTAGGTATAGGTTCCGCTGCGCCGGAAGCCGTGCTGCACCAGTTGTGAATAGACCGGCCCGTTGATCAGGAACGCGGGCGTGGCGACCTGGGAGCGCGCCTGCACGCCGGGCAGGTAGCTGCACGGGTAGGGCGCGGTCATGTAGAAATGCAGCGCGGAGAGCGGGATGTCGTTCAATAAACTCATGTGAAGAGGTCGGCATCGAATTGCCAGCGGGTAACAGATTCGCAGTTTATCAATTCCTGCAGCCGCGCGATGAATTCGCTGCGCGGAATTTCGCGCGCGCCGAGCGAGGCGAGGTGCGGGGTGTTCATCTGGCAATCGATCATGCCGAACTGCCAGCGTTCGAGCTGCCTGGCCAGGTGCGCCAGCGCGATTTTCGAGGCGTTGCCGGCATGGCTGAACATGGATTCGCCGTAGAACATGCGCCCGATGGCAATGCCATAAAGACCGCCGACCAGCTTGCCGTCCATCCAGGTTTCCACCGAATGCGCGTAGCCCATCTCATGCAGCGCGCAATATGACGCAATCATGTCTTCGTTGATCCACGTGCCGCCCTGTTCGCCGCGCGGCGCGGCGCAACCGCGCATCATTTGCTCGAAGGCGGTGTCGCAGCGCACTTCATAGGCGGCATTGCGCAGCACCTTGGCGAACGAGCGGGAGATTTTGAATTCGCCCGGAACCAGCACCATGCGCGGATCGGGGCTCCACCACAGGGCCGGCTCGCCGGGGTTGAACCACGGGAAGATGCCGTGGCGGTAGGCTTCCAGCAGGCGTGGCGCGGACAGGTCGCCGCCCGCCGCGAGCAGGCCGTTGGGCGAGCGCAGCGCGCGCTCGACCGGCGGAAACGGCGCGTTACCGGCTAACCACGGGATCAAGTCTCAGTCCTTTCGGCATCTATTCATCAAAGGCGTTTTTTGGTTATATTGCCATGGGTTCAAGCAATCGGTTTGCGAGGTGGAAAATGTTATCGGGCCTGTCCGGCAAAAAATCCGCCAAGGCTTATTACGCGGTGTTCAGCCGCTATTGCAGCGGCGACAAGGGAGAAGTCGGCGCCATCAAGGCGCATCGCCGGGCAGGAGCCCGGTTTCGGGGGGCTTGCTGATGGCATCGGCTGGGCGCCGTGAATGATTCTCCTTTTCGCTGAGTCTTGATTCAACTTTCTAGCGGCACAACGGTCGCCTCTCCCGGTCAAGCCTGAGAGGTTAGACAGGTGGAAGGTTCATAAGAATGAATACCAGTAAAACAATGCTGAACGCCGCGACTATCCAGTCGATAATGGTAAATGCCGGGCGGGGGATTGTATTGTTGCCGTTGGGTGATTTTTTCTTTGCGTTTTGTTCCATTGACGCTGCTCCCTCATTTGTTGTACTGCCTGCCTGACCACGCCGCATGCCAGTGCCGGCTTCGCGCCGGTTTCGGCTGTTATGGTACTACTTATTTTCAGGCGTTTTTTATTTGCCTGGTCAGCCAAGCCTCAATATCGCGCAATTCCTCTTCGCATACCGAATGCTGCATGCCGTATTCATGCCATTCCACCGCATAGCCCAATTCCAGCAGCGTATCGCTTGAAGCGGCCCCCAGCGCATAAGGCACGACCGGGTCACTGCGCCCGTGCGCCATGAAAATTGGGGTTTGCCGGGCATTCACCGAGGCTTCATAGGCCAGGTTTTCAGCCTGCAGCAAGTAGGCGGAGAGTACCAGCACTCCGCCCAGCGGGACGGTCTGGCGCAGCGCGGTGTGCAGCGCGATCGCGCCGCCCTGGGAAAATCCGGCCAGGAAAATATTGCCCGGCGCAATGCCGCGTGCCACTTCCTGTGCAATCAGCGCTTCGACGGCGGCCTGCGAATCGTAGATGCCCTCTTCATCCGATTGCGCGTCGATGCTGGGGCGAGTGATGTCATACCAGGCGCGCATCACAAATCCGCCGTTGATGGTCACCGGGCGCCGCGGCGCATGCGGAAAAATATAGCGTATCGCGACGGGCAGATCCAGCTCGCCGGCGATGGGCACAAAGTCCTGCCCATCCGCGCCCAGGCCATGCAGCCAGATGATGCTGTGTTGCGGCTGCCTGCCTGAATCGAGTGTGATATGCGGAAGGGTGGAAGTCATGTCTGAGGTTGTCAAAAAACGGTTGGTAAAAAAACAGGCCGCAGTTTATCGCAGGGCGCGTCTCACGCGCCAATTAAACCCGAAAAATCTTTGCACCACGAAGAACTGTTTTATTTCGACAGAAATTATTCATCCGCCACGAGTATTTCCGAGATGACCATCTCGCCGGCGATTTGCCCGCTGCGGTCAAACATGCGGAGTTTTACCGGCAGCAGGCGATATTCCAGTCCCAGCCAGATGTCCAGGCCTTCTTCTCCCTGTGCGTGGACTTTGTGCAACGGCAAAGCGCGCAGCCTGCCGAGATGGGTCTGGATCATTTCTTCTTCGCCGATAGTGAACTCATAGCGTTCCAGTTTCTTGCCATTGCTGATGTACATCGATATCGCGCCATTATCCAGGGCCAGTTGCGGGAACTGGTAGAGAAAGCTGACGACGTCCTGGGCTTGTTTGGGCAGCGGCGTGCTGTTGCCATTCGAAAAAGACAGCACTTTTTCTTCCCAGGAAAATTTTGCTGCGAGCGATTCCCTGCCCTTGGAAGTGTTTTTTGTCTCGCTGAACTCGTTGGGGCGCAGCCCTTGAGCTGTCAGGGTGCCGCTGCTTCGATGGTCCGATTCAAAGGTCTTGAAGATGCTTGCCAGGCCGGTGGTGTTCATGCCGACCCTGAGAATGTAGCTTTTGTCGTCGCCGATCTCCAGTCGATGGCGTGCTTCGCCGATTTTGAAATCCTTGCCCTTGTAGGCGGCGAAAGTGAGTTGCGCGTGTTTGGGGAGCGGATGCGCGGGCCGGGCTTCTTCTACCGTCTTGTCGATCGCCTCATCGATGGCAGACGGTTGCGGCCCGGCATCGATTTGCGGTTCTTCCGTCGAAACGCTTTCGGCTGGCTGGTCGGCGGGCAGCGCCTCTACCGGCACGGGCCGCGGCTTGTGCTTCCTGGGCGGTGCGGGTTTGGCGGCAATCTTGGGCAACGGCTCCAGCTTGGCGGTGAGCGGCGGCAGCGGCACTTCAACGGGCGGCAACTTGATCAGCGGCGCGAACAGCGCGATGGCGTGAACCAGCGCCGACAGTGCTATGGCTAAGGCGATTCTTCCGGTCGACCGCTTCGGCAGGCTCAGGGCAGGTATGCGCGGCAGTACGATCACGGCCTGATGTCGAGTTTGCTCAGCACTTGGGTAAATTGGTCGCCGTTGGCCTCGGTGACGATCATTTTGCACGGCAGGTTGTGGTACTGCGTGGCCAGCCAGATTTCGGTGCGGCTTTCGCCCGGCTTGGCCTGGCTGTCGAGATAGATGGCCTTGAATTCCCCGGCCGGAACCTTGACCGTTTGATCGCGCGTGATGGCGTAGTGGTAGTTATCCAGCTTGCTGCCGTTGGTCATCGGGAAATCCAGCGTGGCGGCATTCTGCAACGGCAGGAACATGAATTGATACATCGCGCTCAGGCGATCCTGCGTGCCGTCGGGTAGCGGAACCACGGTGCGCTGCGCCTGATGGATCAGGGTGAGCCGCTTGTTGTTCCAGTCGAATTCGGCGCGGCTGTTCTTGCTTTCGTCGAGTTCGCGCCGGTGGTCAAGCAGCAGCGGTTGCAGGCCCCGTTTGCCGATCAGGCCGCTGCTGTCGATGAGTATCTTCTCCGGTTTGAGCATCGCCAGCAGGCCGACCGGCGTCCAGACGCTGGATAGCGTGTAGCGATCCTTGTCGCGCGTATAGGCCTCCTTGATTTCGACCTGCAGGCCGCTTTTGTAAACATCATAGGTGGCTTGCACGCTGTCCGGCGGGGCGGCCAGTGCAGGGGCGGCGGCGCACAGCATGAGCCATGCGAGAGTTTGCAGAAATAATTTCATGATTACTCCAGGCTGGGAGAGATCAACGCAAAACCGGATTGTTTGTGATGCCGCAATCTGACCCGCCCATCGTCGCGCAGTTCAATCAGATCCGCGCACAGCCAGCGGATGGCTTGCGGGTAGATGCGATGCTCTTCGTGCAATACCCGTGCCGCCAGCGTTTGCTCGGTGTCGTGGCACAGCACCGGCACGGCGGCCTGGATGATGATCGGGCCGTGATCGAGATCGGCGGTGACGAAATGCACCGTGCAGCCGTGGATCCTCACGCCGTCGTGCAAGGCGCGCGTGTGGGTGTGGAGGCCGCCGTAGGCGGGCAGCAGCGAGGGATGGATGTTCACCAGTCTGCCGTGATAGCGCGTCACAAAACCTGCGGTGAGGATGCGCATGAAGCCTGCCAGTATCACGAAATCCGGATGGAAAGTATCGATGAGCCGGGCAAGCGCGGCATCGAAGCTGTCGCGATCCGCATAGTCGCGGTGTTCGATGACGGCGGTAGGAATGCCATGCGCCTGCGCGATCTTCAGTCCTCCGGCATCCGCGCGGTTGCTGATCACTGCCGCGATGCGGCACGGCAGCCTCGCTTCCAGCAGGGCCTGCAGGTTGCTGCCGCGACCGGAAATGAGGATGACGATATTTTTCACTGGGTATCCAAATAAAAATCAGGCGTAGGTCGGGCTTCGCCCGACATGGTGGGCACAGCCCACCCTACAAAACCTGCGTTTGCGCCTCGGCGCCGTCGCGCGCGCGTATCGTGCCGATGACGGTGGCGGTTTCTCCGGCGGCGTTGAGCTGCGCCAGCGCCGCATCCGCGTCGCTCCTGTCCACGATGACCACCATGCCGATGCCGCAATTGAAGGTGCGGTACATTTCCTGCGGCGCGACGTTGCCCATCTCGCGCAGCCAGTCGAACAATACGGGGGTGTGCCAGGCCTTTCCGTCCAGTTGCGCGACCACATTTTCCGGCAACACGCGCGGCACATTTTCCAGCAGGCCGCCGCCGGTGATATGCGCCATGCCTTTCACGGTGAGCTTCTGCATCAGCGCCAGCAGCGGCTTCACGTAAATGCGCGTCGGCGCCATGATGCAGTCGGCCAGCGTGCGCTCGCCGTCGAATTTCGCGTTCAGGTCCGGCTGGTTGCGCTCGATGATCTTGCGCACCAGCGAATAGCCGTTGGAATGCGCGCCGTTCGACGCGAGGCCGATTACCGCGTCGCCCACCTTGATGGCAGCGCCGCTGATGATGTTGGCCTTTTCCACCACGCCGACGGCGAAACCGGCGAGGTCGTATTCTCCGGCCGGGTACATGCCGGGCATCTCGGCGGTTTCCCCGCCGATCAGCGCACAACCGGCCTGTTCGCAGCCGAAGGCGATGCCCTTGATGACCTCGGTGGCGGCCTCGACATCGAGCTTGCCGCAGGCAAAGTAATCGAGGAAGAACAGCGGTTCCGCGCCCTGCACCAGGATGTCGTTGACGCTCATGCCGACCAGGTCGATGCCGACGGTGTCGTGGCGGTTCAGCTCGAAGGCAAGCTTGAGCTTGGTGCCGACGCCGTCGGTGCCGGACACCAGCACCGGCTCGCGGTATTTCTTGGAAATCTCCACCAGCGCGCCGAAGCCGCCAATGCCGTTGAGCACCTCGGGACGCATGGTGCGCCTGGCGAACGGCTTGATGTTCTCGACAAGACGGTCGCCCGCGTCGATGTCCACACCCGCGTCGCGGTAGGAAAGACCCGCGCCTTTGGCGGAAGCTGCGGCGCCGCTGTCGGGCGATGATGGTTGGCTGGTTGGCGCGTTCAAGTTGAGTTCTCGCTTTCTTAAAGGTAAAGTGCTGCACGATTTTCCGCGAATTTTACCCGAAATGACCCCGAACCGCATGGACTCGCCCCGCTTCGCCGCCATGCAATGGCTGTCCTTCGCCGCAGTGGCTGCCGCGCTGCTGTATCTGCTCAGCCCGATACTCACGCCGTTCGATATAGGTGAGGACCTCACCTATATCTGCAATCCGCTGGTGCAGCGGATGAGCGCGCGGAAAATGCCGCGCACATTGGCGGTGGTGCTGGTGATGGGCGGCCTGCTGCTGCTGTCCGGCCTGCTGCTGCTGATCATGCTGCCGCTGCTGGAGAAGGAAATCGGCCTGTTCGTGATGCGCGTGCCGGACTGGATCGAGGCGGCGCGCATTCACCTGCTGCCGCAGTTGCAGCAATGGTTCGGCGTCAGCATTGAATGGGATAGCCAGGCATTGAAGAACCTGCTGCTCAGCCACTGGCAAAGCGCGGGCGGGGCTGCGGGAAAACTGCTGCCGTGGCTCGGCAGCAGCGGCGGCGCGATCGTCGGCGCGCTGGTCAACCTGCTGCTGATCCCGGTGGCGATGTTCTATCTGCTGCGCGACTGGGATGTGCTGGTCGCGCGGCTGGACGAGCTGATCCCGCGCGATTGGCATGGCAAGGTAACGGAAATTGTTGCAGAAGTGGATCGCGTGCTCGCGGAATTCCTGCGTGGGCAAATCTCCGTGATGCTGCTGATGAGCGCGTATTACGTCGCGGCGCTGTGGCTGGCCGGGCTGGAGTTCGCGCTGCCTATCGGCATTCTCGCCGGGTTGCTGGTGTTCGTGCCTTATCTGGGCATGATTCTCGGCCTGTCGCTTGCGACGCTCGCGGCGCTGATGCAGTTCCCAAGCTTCGGCGGCGTGCTGCTGGTGTGGGCGGCGTTCGGTGCGGGGCAGTTGCTCGAGGGGATGGTTGTCACGCCGTGGCTGGTCGGCGACCGCATCGGATTGCATCCGCTCGCGGTGATCTTCGCGCTGCTCGCCTTCGGGCAGGTGTTCGGCTTCTTCGGCCTGCTGCTGGCGTTACCGCTGTCCGCGATCCTGCTGGTCGCGTTGCGCCACGGCAAGGCTTGGTATCTCTCAAGCAGCATGTATCAAAAACCGTGAGCCAGTTGCTGCTCGATATCGCCCCCGGCTGGCAGCCGACCCTCGACAATTTCGTCGCGGGGCGCAACCTCGAATTGCTTTCGGTGCTGCGCCACGCGCTGGCGGGCAGCAGCGAGCGGAGTTTCTACCTGTGGGGCGATGCCGGCAGCGGCAGGAGCCATCTGCTGCAAGCCTGCGTGCGCGCCGCATCGGATGTGCAACGCGGCGCAGTCTATGCGCAGGGCAGCGTGCCCCGCATGGCATCGGAGGGGCCCGCCGACGTGGTCGCGGTGGACGATGTCGAGTGCCTCGACGAGGCCGCGCAAATCGAACTGTTCGATCTCTACAACCGGATGCGCGATGGCGGCGGCCTGTTGCTGGTCAGCGGCACGCAAGCGCCGCTGCATCTGATGCTGCGCGACGACCTGCGCACAAGGCTCGGCTGGGGGCTGGTGTATCAGGTGCACGGGCTGAGTGACGCAGAAAAGGCCCAGGCGCTGAAGCAGCATGCGCAGTCGCGCGGCTTCGCGCTGCCGCCGGAAGTCACGCAATATCTGCTGCGCCACGGACGCCGCGACCTGCCCAGCCTGATGGCGGCGCTGGACGCGCTGGACGCGCATTCGCTGCGCCTGCACCGCGCGCCGTCGGTGCCGTTGTTGAAGGAAATTTTGTAACAGGAATTTGAGTTGAAGTGAGCGTAGCCCGGATGAAGCAAAGCGGAATCCGGGAGGTTCTCGGAGATTAGGCACCAATTCCCGGATTCCGCTACGCTGCATCCGGGCTACAGACTATTTTTTGAAAAGGTAACTGAAGTGAATCTGGCGTTATTCGATCTGGACAATACCCTGCTGAACGGCGACAGCGATTTCGAGTGGTCGCAATTCCTGATCCGCATCGGCGTGCTCGACCGCGAGCTGTTCGAGGTGAGGAACCTAGCCTTCTACGAACAATACAAGGCCGGGACGCTGGACATCCACGAGTTCCTGGATTTTCAATTGAAGCCGCTGTCGCGCCATTCCCGCAAGACACTGGACGCGTGGCATCAACAATTCATGCGCGAAAGTGTGCTGCCGATGATCACCCCGCAGTCGCGCGAACTGGTGCAGCGCCATCGCGCGGCGGGCGATATATGCGCGATCATCACCGCGACCAACAGCTTCGTCACCGCGCCGATCGCGCGCGAATTCGGCGTCGAACACCTGATCGCCACCGAGCCGGAGCACCGGGATGGCGAGTTCACCGGGAATGTGGCGGATGTGCCGTGCTTCCGCGAAGGCAAGATCACCCGTCTGGAAAACTGGCTGGCCGAACGCGGCTGGAATCTGGACAGCTTCGTCGATAGCACGTTCTACAGCGATTCGCTGAACGACCTGCCGCTGCTGCGCAAGGTAAAGCATCCGGTCGCGGCAAATCCCGATGAAACGCTGCGTGCCCACGCCGAGCGGCACGGCTGGCGGATTATCAGCCTGCGTTAACCGTTGCCACGATGCCTGCGCCCATCCTTTACGGCACCTCGTGCTGCCGCCTGTGCGAGGAGGCCGAGGCAGTCTTGCGTGAGGCAGGGGTTGCGGCGGAGCATAACGACATCGCCGATGATGATGGCTTGCTGGAAAAATACGGCATACGCATTCCGGTATTGCGACGCGCCGACAGCGGCGCGGAGCTCGGTTGGCCGTTCGATGCCGCGGCGGTGATGCAATTTCTGAGATGAGTGTGTAGGATGGGTTGACGAAGGAAACCCATCAGGGAAAACGATGGGCATCACGTTGTTCAACCCATCCTACGCGGGCTAACGTTCAAATTGAGGCACGCCGCGCTTTTGCGGCGTCGCACTCGAATGAAGAGTTAGGCCAAGATGACAAATAAACCGTGGTTCCCTATTATTTCAAGGCGGGATCGGAGGCGAATGACGGAAAACAGACCCCGGAAAACCGTGCAGATACAAAAGATATTTCTATAAGAAAACTTGCATCAAGACCGGGCTTGTCCAACAAACGATTTAGATTGTGGCTCGCTTCGCGATCACAATCTAACCTTACTCGTTAGACTACTGTGTTTGATTCAATATTTTTATTTTTTTTAAAGCTAAGTTTGATTCTACTTCCTCGATTGAGAACGGACCACAAATACCTGTTGCCGAAACTCCCGCACCAGTTGCTCCAGCTGCCATAAGCGGTTCGGGTAGCAGATTGCCAAGGGGTAGCAGATTGAAAAAGTTCAAAATTTTTACATAATTTGTAAGCCTTGGCTTAATTTCAAAATAATGTTCACTTTGGGGATCAAAGTTTGTAGCTATTGTGCATGTGCCAGGCATATCCCATGCATTTACTTGTAACTGATGGTTTCCAGATGGCACATCAAATACATTAAATCCTTTGTAGTCACATTTTCCTTTTTTTACATTATCAATTTTAACAGTAGCTGACTCGCCGCTGTATAGTGTTGATTCGCCTGTTCTGTAAACGTAAATCCGAGATTGGTTTTCTCCTACCTTATTTAATAATGATTGATGCTCGGTAAAATTTTTACCTGTAGCAGCGCAACCGCTGGCAACAATAGCGATAGAAATCAAAATAAATGAACGAAACATCATGTACCCCCTTATATTTTTTGAATTAACCTAACGTGGAGCTAAGGGTGACCTTCCCCTGATTTTTCGTCTTCCAACAGGTGGTTTTCATGCTACCAGTTTTTCCTGTTGCTGAGCGATGAGCCAGTCGCTCAAAAACTGCATCGGTGACTTGTAACCGAGCGTCGAGTGCAGCCGTTTTCGGTTGTAGAACCTTCAATGTAATAACTGGGGACAGACCACGGTTTCCTCCCGTCCCCAATCGTATCGCAGTGTTCCGGCATTTCAGTCACGGGTCAATATGCCGAAAAGCCTAGACAATCCGGCCTAGCGCCGTCCCGCTTGAGCGCAGGGTTGCAGGTCATCCGGAGACAGGCCGGTATGCTTTGCAATGCGTGCCAGCATTTTTGGGGCGATCTCATCGCCATCATGGAAAGCGAAAACAAAATCAGCTGTAGGTCGGGTTAGCCCTTGTGCGTAACCCGACAGTTGCTGTATATGCGTTAGGTTACGCTGCGCTAACCCGACCTACGATTGCTGGCGCATCATCAGCCTGCGCTGAGCAGCTTACGGCGCTTTTTTGAATCGCTCGATGACCCGTCGATCGCGTTTGGTCGGTCTGCCTTTGAAACGGAACGGCGGCGGCTGTTCCTTGAGCAGTGCGGCAATGGCGAGTCTGCGCTGACGGCTGTCATCGGTCTCGCGATACAGTTTTTGCGCGTCGGTGGCTGGGCCGCGTTTGCCAGACAGAGCCAGCACCTCGACCACGAATTGAAGCTGCCCGATGCGGATGTCCAGCATATCGCCCGGCGCAACTGATTTGGCGGGCTTGACGCGCGCTTCATTGACCAGCACCTTGCCGCACTCCACCGCAGCCGTTGCCAGTGAGCGCGTTTTAAAGAAGCGTGCGGCCCAAAGCCACTTGTCGATGCGGAATCTTTCGCTATTGTCGTTGGTATCCATTGCCATGCGCGTCAGGAGGATTTTACATGCGCCAGATGCGCAGAGCGGACTGATGCAGGCCGGACAGTAGGACGCTGAGCAGGGGCAGCAAAATTATGTCGTTTTAAACGCAAATTGGAATTAGCGTACCAGCCCGATTTCGACTTCCTGCCGTTTGGTCTTGCCAACCAGCCGTTCCACCAGGGTTAGCGCGAAATCCATTGCCGTGCCGGGGCCGCGCGAGGTGATCAGCTTGCCGTCTTCCACTACGGCGGCGGCTTGTTTTGTCACCTTGGGGTAGCCATCCAGGCAGGTCGGATAACAGGTGGCCTTGCGCCCGTCCAGCAATCCGGCGGCGGCGAGCACCGATGGCGCGGCGCAGATCGCGGCAAGATATTTGCCCTGACGTGCCATCTGTTGCAGCAGCGCGGTGAGGCGTTTGTCGGCCTTGAGGTTATCGGTGCCGGGCTGGCCGCCGGGCAGCACGATCATGTCGAAACTTTGATGCAGCGCGAGGTCCAGCGTGGTGTCCGCCAGCAGCATCACGCCGCGGCTGGCCAGCACCGGCAGGTCGTCCAGGCCCGCGCTGGTCACCTCGACCCCGGCGCGGCGCAGGATGTCGATGACCGTGACGGCTTCAATTTCCTCGCAGCCTTGCGCGAGTATGACGAGAACTTTGTGCATATTGGCCTCCCATAGATGTAATGCGTAGGTGGAAAACGAGCGTAGCGAAGTTTCGAGCTTGCGGCCAAAGCGCAGCGCCTTCCGGCAGCAGGCGGCCCTATTCTGCTGAGTGGGGGCGATTCATGAATCGCCCCTACGGCTTATCCACCCGTGTGCTTTAAGTCGCAGGCTATCAGGGCGGTCGGGTGAAAATCAGTCCCTGAAGTTCTGGTACTGCAGCGGGAAATCGGTGATCGATTTCTTGATGAAGGCGATCGCATCCTGCAAATCGTCGCGGTTCTTTCCGGTGACCCGCACGGTGTCCCCCTGGATGCTGGCCTGCACCTTCATCTTGCTGTCCTTGATCAGCCTGACGATTTTTTTCGCCAGCTCGATCTCCACGCCGACCTTCACTTCGCAGCCGCGCTTGACCTTGTTGCCGCTGACTTTTTCGATCTTGTCGCTGATCTCCAGACACTTGATGTCCACGCCGCGCTTGGTCAGCTTGCCGTTCAGGATGTCCTGCACCTGGTCGAGCTGGAATTCGTTGTCGGCCCACACGGTGAGCTTGAGTTCGGCCTGCTCGACGCGTGCATCCGAGCCCTTGAAGTCGAAGCGGGTGCCGACTTCCTTGTTGGTCTGCTCGATCGCATTTTTGACTTCGGTCTTGTCTACTTCTGAAACGATGTCGAAAGTTGGCATGGTTGCTCCTGTCAGTTTTAAATCAACCAAAACTGCAAACGTAGTTTACTTCATCCTTGGCGTGTATCTCAAAGCTGCTGTTCTCGGCCACCTTGAAGCTGGTACCCGCAGCATAGGTCTTGAACGTCGCTTCGCCGGCGATCTTCACTTCGCAGGTGCCGGAGGTGATTTCCATCAGTTCCGGTGCGCCGACGTTGAAGGTGAGTTGGCTGCCCGGCATGATTACGCCGACAGTCTTGCGGGTGCCGTCCGGGAAAAATACCGAGTGCGACACGCACTTGCCGTCGAAGAATACGTTGGCTTTTTTGCCAACCGAGACGTTGTCGAATTTGTCAGACATTACTATTTCCCCTGTTTATTTTTTCTTGTGCAGATTGGCCGCGATGCGCAAACGCAGCGCGTTGAGCTTGATGAAGCCCGCCGCATCCTTCTGGTCGTAGGCGCCCTTGTCGTCCTCGAAGGTGGCGATGGTCGGGTCGAACAGCGAGTCGGTCTTGGAATCGCGTCCAACGACAATCACGTTGCCCTTGTACAGTTTGACGCGCACCCAGCCGTTCACGCTCTGCTGGGTGTGGTCGATCAGCGTTTGCAATGCCTTGCGTTCCGGCGACCACCAGTAGCCGTTGTAAATCATGCTGGCGTAGCGCGGCATTAGATCGTCCTTGAGGTGTGCGACTTCGCGATCCAGCGTGATCGACTCGATGGCGCGGTGCGCCTTGAGCATGATAGCTCCGCCGGGGGTCTCGTAGCAGCCGCGCGACTTCATGCCGACGTAGCGGTTCTCCACCAGGTCGAGGCGGCCGATGCCGTGTTTGCCGCCCAGTATGTTCAGATTGCGCAATACCTGTGCGGGCGTCATTGGGTTGCCGTTCAGCGCGATGATATCGCCATTGGCGAACTCGATGTCCAGATATTCGGCGGCATCCGGTGCCTTCTCCGGCGATACCGTCCAGCGCCACATGCTCTCCTCTGCTTCGGCGGCGGGGTCTTCCAGATGGCGGCCCTCGAAAGAGATGTGCAGCAGGTTCGCATCCATCGAGTAGGGTGAGCCGCCCTGTTTGTGTTTCATGTCGATAGGGATACCGGCGTTCTCGGCGTAAGCCATCAGCTTCTCGCGGCTCAACAGATCCCATTCGCGCCACGGCGCAATGACCTTGATGTTCGGGTTCAGCGCGTACGCGCCCAGTTCGAAGCGCACCTGGTCGTTGCCCTTGCCGGTTGCGCCGTGCGAGATGGCCTGCGCGCCGGTCATGGCGGCAATTTCGATCAGGCGCTTGGCGATCAGCGGACGCGCGATGGAGGTGCCGAGCAGATATTCGCCTTCATACACGGTGTTGGCGCGGAACATCGGGAACACGAAATCGCGCACGAATTCTTCACGCATGTCGTCGATGAAAATATTTTCCGGCTTGATCCCCATTTTCAGCGCCTTGGCGCGTGCCGGTTCCAGCTCTTCACCCTGGCCGATGTCGGCGGTGAAGGTGACGACTTCGCATTGGTAGGTGTCCTGCAGCCATTTCAGGATGACCGAGGTGTCGAGTCCGCCGGAGTAGGCGAGGACGGCTTTTTTGATGTCGCTCATTGTTTCTTGTTCCGATTTAGTTGTTGATCTTGCCGAGCAGCAGATATTCCATCAGTGCTTTCTGCACATGCAGCCGATTCTCCGCCTCGTCCCACACCACGCTTTGCGGGCCGTCGATGACTCCGGCGGAAACTTCCTCGCCGCGATGCGCGGGCAGGCAGTGCATGAACAGCGCGTCCTTCGCGGCAACGCGCATCATGTCCTCATCCACCTGCCAGTCGGCAAAGTCCTTCAGGCGCTCTTCGTTTTCCGCCTCGAAGCCCATGCTGGTCCATACGTCGGTGGTCACCAGATCGGCGCCGCGCGCGGCTTCCATCGGGTCCGGAAATTCCTCGTAGTGGTCCTCGCCGAACAGCCCGGCGCGCTCCGGTTCGACTTCGTAGCCGGGCGGGGTCGAGACATGCACGTTGAAGTCCAGTACTTCTGCGGCCTGCAGCCAGGTGTTGCACATGTTGTTCGAGTCGCCGATCCACGCCACGGTCTTGCCTCGGATGCTGCCGCGCTGCTCGATGTAGGTGTAGATGTCGGCGAGCACCTGGCACGGATGGTATTCGTTGGTCAGGCCGTTGATCACCGGCACGCGCGAATGGGCGGCAAAGCGCTCGATGATGCTCTGCTCGAAGGTGCGGATCATCACGATGTCACACATGCGCGAGATCACCTGCCCGGCGTCCTCCACTGGCTCGCCACGCCCCAGTTGCGAGTCGCGCGTGTTCAGGTAGATCGCCGCGCCGCCGAGCTGTTGCATCCCGGCCTCGAACGACAGGCGCGTGCGGGTGCTGGCCTTCTCGAAGATCATCACCAGCGTGCGGTCGGTCAGCGGCCAGTACTGCTGGTAGGCCTTGAACTTCTGTTTGATGATGCGGGTGCGTTCGAACAGGTACTCAAACTCGTCGCGGTTGAAGTCCTTGAACTGAAGAAAGTGTTTTACCGGCAGCGTTTGTTTTACTGACATGGCACGGTTCCAATCAGGATTGCAAAAATTCTTTTATCAGCGGGCACAGGATATCCAGCAGTTGTTGCGCCTCATCCTGCGACATCACCAGCGCTGGCAACAGGCGGATCACGTTGTCGGCGGTCACGTTGGTCAACAGCCCCTGGGCGAGCGCCAGTTTTACCAGGTCACCGCAAGGCTTGTCGAGTTCGATGCCGAGCATCAGCCCCTGTCCGCGAATCTCCCTGATGCCGTTCACGCCTTGCAAGGCGGTGGCGATGCCCTGCCGTATGAACCGGCCGAGGCTTTCGGCATGCGCCAGCAATTTGTCCTGTTCGATGATGTTCAACGTGGCCAGGCCTGCCGTGCAAGCCAGCGGATTGCCGCCGAACGTCGAGCCGTGATTGCCCGGCTTGAATAAGCCAACCGCCTTGCCGGCGGTGAGGCATGCGCCGATCGGCACGCCGGAACCGAGCCCCTTGGCCAGCGTCATCACGTCCGGCAGGATGCCGGTATGCTGGAAGGCGAACCATTTGCCGGTGCGGCCCATGCCGCATTGCACCTCGTCCAGCATCAGCAGCCAGTTATGCTCGTCGCAGATCTTGCGCAGTTGTTGCAGGTAATGGATGTCCAGCGTGCGGATGCCGCCTTCGCCCTGGATCGGCTCGACCAGCACCGCAACCACGTTGCTGTTGTGCTGGGCAACCTGGCGGATCGCTTCCAGATCGTCGTAGGGCACGCGCACGAAGCCGCCGACCAGCGGCTCGAAACCGGCCTGCACCTTGCGGTTGCCGGTGGCGGAAAGGGTCGCCAGCGTGCGCCCGTGGAAGGCCTTTTCCATCACGATGATCGCGGGGGATTCGATGCCTTGCTGATGGCCGTGCATCCGTGCCAGCTTGATTGCGGCCTCGTTTGCCTCGCAGCCGGAATTGCAGAAGAACGCTTCCGGCATGTTGGCCAGGCCGCACAGCTTGTCGGCCAGCAGTTCCTGTTCGCGCACCTGATAGATGTTGGAGCAGTGGATCAGCTTGCCGATCTGTTCGCTCAGTGCGGCGGTGAAGCGCGGGTGCGCGTGGCCCAGCGTGTTCACGGCGATGCCGGACAGTGCGTCGAGATAACGTTTGCCTTCGGTGTCCCACAGCCACGCACCTTCGCCATGCGAAAAGGCGACGGGGAGCCGGGCATAAGTGTTCATCACATGCGACATACGAAATTCCTAACGGGCATGGCAATGATGCCGCCCATGATAATAAACTCGCCATGCCCGTTCCCCCTATCCAACTTTCCCCCACAAGCGGGAGAAAGGGCAAACGAATCGCTACGCGAGTTTCACGTTAAATAAAGACGGCGGACAAGCCGCCGTTAGCAAAATCAGGTGCGTATAAAATTAGGTGCGTATATTGAGCCAAACAGTCCCACAAAGCAAACAAGCCGACATCGCTGCCGGCTTGCTTTGCGGTGAATCAAAACGCAGCGGCGTTTACGCCATCGCCTTGATGGCCGCAGACAAGCGGCTCTTATGTCGAGAAGCCTTGTTCTTGTGGATGATCTTCTTGTCGGCGATGCTGTCCACGGTGCTCACAGAGTCCTTGTAAACGGCTTGAGCTGCGGCCTTGTCACCGGCTTCGATCGCCTTGGTGACCTTCTTGATCGCAGTGCGCAATTCCGAGCGCAGGCTGCTGTTATGAGCATTCTGTTTAACTGCCTGACGTGCACGCTTGCGGGCTTGTGCGCTATTTGCCATGACTACTCCTTGAGAATTCGGTACAACGGAAAGGCGCGCATTCTAGTGGCTCATGCAAGCTTTTGCAAATTTTTTTGCGGGGGCAGGCGGTTGGGCGGGTTGGGCTGAGAATATTCGATGCAGGCCATGAGGCTCGTGCATTACGGTAATGCGCCCACTTAATCTCTCCAAGGTGTTGCGGTTGGTTATTGGGCGCGCCTAGCGTAAGCGCTTGCGCTCGGTCTTGGTGTGCTCCGACGCCTGGCAGGCGCGACGGTAGGCCAGCAGTGTTCTCTGGGCGTGGCCCAGCACGCTGTCACGCGGGTAATTGCCCGCATCGTTCGCAATCCCTGTCGGCAAACCGGTGAGCAGCTCCAGGCCTTCGCTGGCATGCTCCGCAGTGTAGATATGGAACAAGCCCTGGGCGACGGCCTCGGCGACCTTGCGCTCCAGCATCAGGTGGCGGCGGTTGCGCTGCGGGATCAGCACGCCCTGGCCGCCGTCCAGCCCGGCGGTCGCGCAGACGCGGAAGTAACCCTCGATCTTTTCGTTGATCCCGCCCACCGGCAGCACTTCGCCGTGCTGATTGACCGCGCCGGTCACCGCGATGCCCTGCCTGAGCGGCAGCCCCGACAGCGACGAGAGCAGCGCATACAGTTCGGCGCAGGAAGCGGAGTCGCCCTCCACGCCGCTGTATTCCTGTTCGAACACGATGGACGCATTGAGCGCGAGCGGCGCGTTATGGGCAAACAGCGCGGACAGGTAGTTGTGCAGGATCAGCACGCCCTTGTCGTGGATCGGCCCGGACATCTCCACTTCGCGTTCGATGTTGAGCAGGCCGTCGTCGCCGGCATAGGTGCGCGCCGTGACGCGCACCGGGAAGCCGAAACGGTAATCTCCCAGGTCTACCTGGGTCAGGCCGTTGAGCTGGCCGGTCTTCTCGCCGTGCAGCGTAATCAGCAAATCGCCCTCGGCGATGGATTCGCGCAGGCGCTGGTCGGGGTAATCGTGGCGCAGGGTGCGCGCGGCGAGCGCGTCTTCCACATCCGCCGTTTCGACCAGTTTACCGCTGCGCGCGCTGCACAAAGCGGCGCTTTCCATCACCAGCGCCTCGGCGCGGGCGAAGATTGCGCTCTGGCGCGACTGGTCGTCCGCCTCACGGTGTCCATCCTCCAGCAGGCGCGCTACGGCGGCAGCGGAAAAATGCGGCAGCCCCAGCTTGCGGCAGGTGTGGGCGACGAAGATCGCCGAGGCGCGGCGGGTCTCGGCGCTGGACGAAAAGCTTTCGGCAAAGTCCACCTTGACGCGGAAGCGGCGCGCGAACTCCGGGTCTTCCTCCTGCAGCTCGTAATACAGTTCGCGCGAGCCGATCAGCACGATCTTGACATCGACATCCACCGCCTCGGGTTCGAGCGAGACCGCCGCGATCGGCGCGAAGGCCGTGCCCGGTTCCTCGATCTGCAGCCGGCCGCTGCGCAGAAAGCGCCGCAGCTTCTCCCACACCAGAGCATCGGCCAGCAGGTCGCGCAGGTGCAGCAGCAGGAAACCGCCATGCGCCTTGTGCAGGCTGCCGGCGCGGATGCGCGAGAAATCGGTCATCAGCACATCGTTCTCGGTCTGGTATTCGATGCTGCCGAACAGCGAGCGGAACAGCGGGTTGTCTTCGACGATCACCGGCGCGCCTTCCAGGCCGTCGTTGTCCACCACCAGGTTGACGCGGTAGCGGGACAGCACCTTGCCCAGCGCCTCCTGGCGGATATCGTCGTCGCTCTCGGCAACCTTGAACAGTTCCAGGTTGTCGAGCACGTCGTGCATGACTTGTTCCAGATACGCGCCAAGCTTGACGGAATCCTTGATCTGCTTCTTCAGGCCGACGCGGATTTCCTGCAATTCGTGCTCCAGCAGCGGCTTTACCACCTGGCGGCGCAATGCCGCCAGCGCCTCGTTCATCACCCGTTCCATCGGCCGGGTCTTCTCGAGATAGCGGCTGATCTCGGCGCGCAATTCCTGCTCGGCCTGCGCGATTTCGGCGCGGCGTTCCTTCGGCAGCGCGAGCACTTCATCCTCGGTCAGCGCATGGCCTTTCTTGCCGCGCAGCGTGAACAGCAGATGCCCGGATTCGCGGTGCATCGTGAAATTGCGCGCTTCGGCAAAAGCCTCGAGTCCGGCGTAGGCTTTGGCCTCTTCTTCCTTGTAGGATTTTTCGATGCGCCCGCTTTCGGCCTTGAAGTCCTGCCCGTCCAGTTGCTGGGGGATTTCCGTCTGCAGCGATTTCATCATCTGCGTCATAAGCTGGCGCAGCAGGCGTCCCTGCCCGGCGGGCAGGCGCAGCGCGCGCGGCCTTTCCGGCGCATCGAAATTGTGCAGATAGCATAAATCCGGAGGCACCGCCCGGTTTGCGGCGGCTGTCTGCATCGCCTGTTTCAGCAGCGAAGAGCGGCCGCTGCCGACCTCTCCGAGCACGAACAGGTTGTAATCCGGCTGATCCATACCGAGGCCGAAACGGGCGGCCTTCTCCGCGCGCTCCTGCCCGATCCACGGCAGCGCAAGTTCCAGCAATTCGGAGGTGACGGCGAATCCGAGCGCATCGGGATCGACGGTGAGGCGAAGTTCGGCGGGAGTCAGGTTGGAGATCGGCATAGGGTCGTTTGCAGCTTGTGTACTGGGTAATCCTGATTAAAAACTTCAGTTAGCCACAGATTTATACGGATAAACGCGGACAAAACATCTGTGTCAATCCGTGTTCATCCGTGGCTCAATTGCATTTTTCAAGTTAATTAGGATTAAACGCCTTATGCCGTTTTATGGCAAGCCGGGTTTCACAGGATACGGCGGCGCCTCAATCGCACCGCCACCCAATATATCGCCAGCGCGGCGATTGCGTGCTTTACCGTGTGCCCGCTGACCACGCCGGTCAGCGCGGCAATCTGGTGATCCGTGAAATCGCACAACAGGGCCAGCAGGTAGAGGCCGATGACGGCCAGGATGTCCCGGTCGCCGCTGTAGCGCGGCGGATAAAACCGGAGCAGCAGCGGGACCAGCAGCATCGGGTAGAGCTGCATCAGCCCGTAGGCGCGCAGGTCGCCGCTGCCGCGCATTTCGCTCCAGCCCCAGTAACCCACGCTGCCCAGCCCGGCGGCGGACAGCAGCGGCAGCAGGCGCAGCCCGGCTGCCAGGCTGACGCGCTCGCAGAGGATTGCGGCGAACAACGACATCAGCGCCATCGACATCGCCGCGCGATCCCACAGCAGCCGGCCGTTATCCGGGGCGAGATGGTAGTAGCCGGAGCCGATGCCGAGCAGGATCGCGGCGAAGAAAAACAGGCGGTAGGGCAGGGCTTCGCGCGGGTCGATGAAGGTGTGCCGCGCCGTTTTGCTGAAAAGGAAATGCAGCCCGGCCAGCCCCGCCAGAACGAACAGCGCGTTGGAGGCGGTATCGAAGCAATTGGCCACGCCGAAGCAGGCGCGCTGGTCGGCGAAATCATGGTATTGCAGCGGCTGCGGGATGCGCGGCAGCATCCATGCCAGGCCGGCCAGCGCCGCGGCAAGCAGCCACAGGCCGAGCGCCTTTTTGTCAGGCGGAAGCGCCATCGACGAGCCTTCGATAGACGGCGAAATCGCCGGCGGAGAAGCAGCAGAAGATCACCTCGCGGATCGAACCGAACTCCTTCAGCGACGATTTGACGGTTTCAACCGCGATCCGGGCGGCAAGCTCCACGGGATAACCGTAGACGCCGGTGCTGATGCACGGGAATGCGATGGAATGCGCGCCGTGATCGGCGGCAACCCGCAGCGAGTTGCGGTAGCAGGAAGCCAGCAGCTCCGGCTCGCCGTGTGTGCCGCCACGCCACACCGGGCCGACGGTGTGAACGATGAATTTTGCCGGCAGGCGATAGCCCTTGGTGAGCTTCGCTTCGCCCGTCTCGCAGCCGCCCAGCAAGCGGCACTCGTGCAGCAACTCGGGGCCGGCGGCGCGGTGGATCGCGCCGTCCACGCCCCCGCCGCCGAGCAGCGAGGAATTGGCGGCGTTGACGATCGCATCGACCTGAAGCGTGGTGATGTCGCCTTGCATCACGCGAAGTATGGATAACATAGGTAATCCCTCAACAGAAATCGAAAAATGCAGTCCGCGTAGGAGCGGGCCATGCCCGCGAATGAAAAAACAATCGCACGCATGGCGTGCTCCTACAATTCGCAAACGATCTAATGTGTAATCCGGGTTGAACAGGCTGATGCAATCCAAATTAAACGCCTTATTTTGCGGCATCACAAGCGGCGCTTATACGCTTCGTATTTTTCGGTAGCCTGCTATAGTAAACATCCACACGCTTTGTTTGAGGCAGACATGGCAGTCGAAACCGAACTTAAATTGCGCATTGCCCCGGAGCAGCTTGCCAGGCTGAAGCGGCATCCGCTGCTCAGGAAGCATCAGGTTGCGCGCCCCGCCACATGCCGCCTGCACAACATCTACTACGACACGCCGAAACTCGAATTGCACAAATCGGAAATGGCGTTGCGCCTGCGCCGCGCCGGGCGGCAGTGGCTGCAAACGCTGAAGGGCGGCGGCTCGGTCAAGGCCGGTTTGCACCGGCGCGACGAATGGGAAATACCGGTGAACCGCGCGGCGCTGGATTTTTCCTTGCTGGAAAATGCGGGGCCGCAAGCGGCGGAGTGGGAAGAACATTTGCCGCAGCGGCTGCGCAAGAAATTGCAGCCGGTTTTCGTCACCGATTTTTCCCGCACCAGCCGCATGCTGGACTGGCAGGGCGCGCAAATCGAATTCTGCATGGACCGCGGCGAGGTGCGCACCGAGCAGCACAGCTTGCCGATCTGCGAGCTGGAGCTGGAACTGAAATCCGGCGAGCCGGCACGCTTGTTCGAACTGGCGCTGGAGCTGCTGGAAATCGTGCCGCTCGAACTGGAGCCGGTCAGCAAGGCGGAGCAGGGTTACCGGCTGCTGGCCGGCTATGCCGACAGGCCGGTCAAGGGCGCTGTGCCGGGACTTGCCAAAACCGCCACGCTGGCGGAGGCGCTGCAAACATTGATCTGGTCATGCCTGCTGCATTTGCAGGGCAACCTGCGCGGGGCGATGACCAGCGACGATGCGGAATACCTCCACCAGATGCGGGTCGCCCTGCGGCGCTTGCGCGTGGTGCTGCGCATGGCGGAGAAATTCCGCGCCGACGAATCGCTGCATGCATTGAGCGGCGAAATCGCGGCGTTGTGCGTCGCATTGGGGCGTACCCGCGAATGGGACGTGTTCATCGCTCAAACGGTGCAGCCGATAAGCGCGCGCATGGCCGGCCATGCTGGTTTGCAGGCCTTGCTGGCGGCAAGCGAGCGGCAGCGCGCGGCGTGTTATGTCGGGTTGCGCGGCGCGCAACAGGCGCGCGAATTGCAGCGGCTGATTCTGCGTTTTGCTTTGTGGATGAACGGCGCGTATTGGCATCCGCCGCAAGGGACTGCCTTGCCGTCGGTGCAGGATTTCGCCACCCGCCGCCTGCGCAAGCTGGCCAAACAATTCGCCGAGGCCGGGCGGCAACTGGACAGCCTCGATGACAAGCGGCTGCATGCGCTGCGCATCCTCGCGAAGAAGCTGAGATACAGCGCGGAATTTTTCGCCACGTTGTACGACAGGCAAAAAACCGCAGCGTTTCTCGCCGCATTGAGCGAAGTGCAGGAGGTGCTCGGGCAGATCAACGATGTGGCGGTGGCGCACCGCCTGCTGGACGAGCTGGCGGCGCTGCCGGAATTGTCCGCGCATCACGAAGCGGTCGCGCTGGCCAAGGGCTGGATCGCGCACGGGCTGTCCCGTCAATTTACCAAATTGCGCAAGGCCGTCCAGGCTTTCAATAAACAACACATCTTCTGAAAAAATAACTCAGCAGGGTAGACCGATTCTGTTGCTAACGGCGCCTGAAAATTAAACCCAGAAAATTAAATCCAACAGAATCCAGAATTGAAAACCGGCTAAAATCACCCACCGATACCACCGACGAAGCGAAGCCGCACTGTTTCCTGCTCACGCCTTGTCACGCGGCTTGCTTGGCTCAGGGCGAACGGGTTGTGTTGTCACTACGGATAGGAGAGCGTCATGAGCAAACAGATCCAGGAAGCCTATATCGTCGCCGCGACGCGCACGCCGGTGGGCAAGGCGCCGCGCGGGATGTTCCGCAACACGCGCCCCGACGACCTGCTGAAACATGTGCTGAAGAGCGTGCTGGCGCAGGCGCCGTCACTCGACCCGGCGGCGGTGGGCGACGTGATCGCGGGCTGCGCGATGCCGGAGGCGGAGCAGGGGATGAACGTGGCGCGCATCGCGCTGCTGCTGGCGGGGTTGCCGGACAATGTGCCGGGCATGACGGTGAACCGCTTCTGCTCTTCCGGTTTGCAGGCGGTGGCGCTGGCGGCGGACCGGATACGTTTGGGCGAGGCGGAAGTGATGATCGCGGCGGGCACCGAGAGCATGAGCATGGTGCCGATGATGGGCAACAAGATCGCGTTCAATCCGGTGATATTCGAGGATGAAAATCTCGCGATCGCTTTTGGCATGGGCATCACCGCCGAGAAGGTCGCGGAGCGCTGGAGGATCTCGCGCGAGGCGCAGGATGAATTTGCGTTTCACAGCCACCAGCGCGCGTTGCGCGCGATTGCTTGCGGCGAATTCAGCGACGAGATCACGCCGTACCGCATCGAGGAACATGCTCCGGACCTGGATGCGCGCGAGGTGAAGATTGCAGCACGCGAAGCGGCGCAGGACGAAGGGCCGCGCGCCGATACGTCGGTCGAGGCGCTGGCGAAGCTCAAGCCGGTGTTCGCGCAACGGGGGTCGGTCACGGCGGGCAACAGTTCGCAGATGTCGGACGGAGCGGGTGCGGTGCTGTTGTGCTCCGAGGCCGCGCTGAAGCGCTTTAACCTCACGCCCATCGGTAAATTTCTCGGCTTCAGCGTCGCGGGTGTGCCGCCGGAGATTATGGGCATCGGGCCGAAGGAGGCGATTCCGCGCGTACTCAAGCAGGTGGGCCTCACGCTTTCCGACATGGGCTGGATCGAACTCAACGAGGCCTTCGCCGCGCAATCGCTCGCGGTGATCCACGATGTCGGCCTCGACCCTGCCATCGTGAACCCGCTCGGCGGCGCGATCGCGCTCGGCCATCCGCTCGGCGCGACCGGCGCGATCCGCACCGCAACGCTGCTGCACGGCCTGCGCCGCAGCAAGCAGAAGTACGGCATGGTGACCATGTGCATCGGCACGGGCATGGGCGCGGCCGGCATCTTCGAAGCGCTGTAGGTACGCGGAATGTCCTCACAGTTATCGGCAGCAACGCTGAACGGCGATTGCCATTCGGCCAGGGTGGATCGCGCCGCGCTGCAATGCGCGATGCAGTCACAAGGCGAGATGTGGCAGGGTCTGGTGACGGAGCGTTGCCCGCATCTGTTTGCCGATGTGCCGGTGTTTATAACGGCTGCACAGATGCAGCAGATGCGTGAAGTGATCGGTGCGGTGGAGCGGGTGGTGGGAAGTAGGGAGTGGGGAGTGGGAAGTGGGGAGTGGATGCGCGAAACCCCTCTCCTCAATCCTCTCCCGCAAGCGGGAGAGGAGGCAAACGTGAAAGGCAATCTTCAATCCCTTGGCGTGTTCTTCGGTTACGACTTTCATCTCAACAGCGACGGCGCTCATCTGATCGAGATCAACAGCAATGCGGGCGGCGGACTCCTGAATGCGCTGCTGCTCGACAGCCAGCGCGAAGCCGGGTGGCCGGGTGCATCCCCCGTTCCTGCTTCGACAAGCTCAGCACGAACGGGGGAAAATCTTGAGCAGGTGTTCCTCGAAATGTTCCGCAACGAGTGGCGGCTGGAGCGCGGCGCGGTGGCGCTGCAAAGCGTCGCCATCGTCGACGAGCAGCCGGAGGCGCAATACCTGCATCCCGAATTCCTGCTGGCACAGCGCATGTTCGAGCGCGCCGGGATCGCGGCGTACATCGCCGATCCCGCCGCGTTGCAGGTGCGCGGCGATGGGCTGTATCTTGAATCTTCTGGCGGCGTCCAGAAGATCGACCTGGTGTACAACCGCCTGACGGATTTTTCCCTGAAGCAGCATCCCGTTTTGCGCCAGGCGTATCAGGAGGGCGGCGCGGTGCTGACGCCAAATCCCGCGCACTATGCCCGCTACGCCGACAAGCGCAATCTGGCGCGGCTGACCGATGCGGATGGGTTGCGCACGCTCGGCGCAAGCGAAGCCGACATCGTCACATTGCTTGCGGGTGTGCCTCAGACCATCGTGGTGGAAGCGGACATGGAAGCCACGCTGTGGGCGGAACGCAAACAGTGGTTTTTCAAGCCGAGCAGCGGCTACGGCAGCAAGGGCGCGTATCGCGGCGCAAATCTTACGCGCCGTGTGTTCGCTGAAATTCTGCAGGGCGGTTATGTTGCACAGCATATGGCCGCGCCGGGTGAGCGCAGCGTTTGCGTAAATGATGGCGAGCCTGTTCCGCTCAAGTACGATATGCGCTGCTACGTTTACGACGGTCAGGTGCAACTGGTTGCGGCGCGGCTCTACCAGGGCCAGACCACCAACTTCCGCACGCCGGGCGGCGGCTTCGCGCCGGTCTATCTGGTGGGGTAGAATGCGCTGCACAAGGATTGCACAGTACCTTTTTGAAAGGGTGGTTATGTTCGGGAATAAACTGGCGTTACCTGGCGCGTTGTTGCTGGCTCTTTTTCTGTCCGGTCTGCCGCCTGAGGCGCTGGCCAGGGATTTGTCCACGTTGCAGACGGCGCTGCGGATCGCACAGGATGAGGTGAAAGCCGCCGAAGCGGAGCGCGATACCGATGCGCAACGTGTGACTGCGACTGAAAAAGAAATGGAACGGTTGAAAAAACAATTGGAAGCAGAGCGGAAAAAAGCCGCCCAGTCGGAAAAGCGTTATCTCGAAGGCAAGAAGCGGTATGACAAGGCGCAAGCCGCTTTTGATCAAGCCTGGAAGCGGTAACCAAGCCAGAACATGACACTCTATGCATTTCTCGCGGTGGGGTTCGGCGCGGCCATGGGCGCGTGGCTGCGCTGGGGCTTCGGGTTGTGGTTTAATCCGGTGTTGCCGGAATTGCCGCTCGGCACGCTCGCCGCCAACCTGGTCGGCGGCTACCTGATCGGGTTGGCGATCGCATTTTTCATGCAGCATCCTGGGGTATCGCCGGAATGGCGGCTGCTCATCATCACCGGCTTCCTCGGCGGCCTGACCACTTTTTCCACCTTCTCGGCAGAGACCGTCACGCTGCTGATGCGCGGGCAATATGCATGGAGTGCGGGCATCATCGCGGCACACCTCGGTGGTTCGCTGCTGATGACGGTGCTGGGCATCCAGACTTTCAAATGGCTGCAGAATTAACGTGAGCATCGCATAGCGATTCGTTTGCCCCCTCGCCCGCAGGGATCAACAATTGCTTTTTTCGTTTGCTTCCTCGCCCGCTTGCGGGAGAGGATTGAGGAGAGGGCATCGGGAGAGGGTTGGGGTGAGGGAAACGGGCATGGCCGGTTTCATCATCAGGGGACTGTATCTTTACCATGACCGTTAGGAGCGCAAACATGAATGTACTTACTTTTTACGTCAGTGAAAAACAGCATCATGCCGGTATGCCGTTGTATGAATGGCTGCTGGAAGAAGCCAAGGCGCTCGGCATTCCGGGCGGTTCGGCATTCCGCGCGATTGCCGGTTTTGGCCGGCACGGCAGGCTGCATGAGGAAACCTTCTTTGAGTTGGCAGGCGAGCTTGCGGTGAAGGTCGAATTCATCGTTGAAGAATCGCTTGCCGAAAAACTGCTGAATATGCTGCATGTCGAGAATCTCAAGGTGTTTCACGTGCGCCATGAAGTGCAGGCGGGTGTTATCTGAGCCTTGCTTTTCTGATGTGAGGTTGCCATGAATAGATCAGTTTTTCTGCGGACAATAGTTGTTGTGCTGGGTGCGCTGCTGCCGACCTTTGCTCATGCGCATGTCGGCATTGGAGAAGCCAGCGGTTTTTTGCATGGTCTCTTGCATCCAGCCAGCGGCCTGGATCATGTACTTGCGATGCTGGCGGTCGGGTTATGGGCGGCGCAGACGGGCGGGCGTTCGGTGATGGTAGTCCCGCTGACTTTCGTCGGCGTGATGGCGTTGGGCGGCGCATTGCCGATGCTGGGCATCGGCCTGCCGTTTGTCGAGCGGGGTATCTTGTTGTCGGTGCTGCTGCTGGGTGTATTGATCGCCGCATCGGTTCGCCTGCCGCTCTGGCTGGGCAGCGGCATGGTTGGGCTGTTTGCGCTATGGCACGGTCACGCGCACGGCGCCGAGATGCCGGCGCTGGCCTCCGGAATCGGCTATGCGCTGGGCTTCCTGCTGGCGACGGCGTTGCTGCATGCCATCGGCATTGTGTTCGGTCTGGGGATGCAGCGGCTGCCTGTCCTGAGCCTGGCCAAAGGAGCGCGCGAACATGTCATCCGTGCGGCTGGCGCGAGCATCGCGTTGTGCGGGGTGTATTTGTCGGCGGCATGACGCGGCGATGCGCCTGACTGTGCTGGGCTGTTATGGCGGGATCGGCGGCTCGCGGCGCACCACCGCGCTGTTGCTGGATGACGATATCCTGATCGATGCGGGCAGCGGCGCGGGCGATCTCACGCTGGAGCGCATGGCGCTTTTGGAGCATGTCTTTCTTACCCATGCGCACCTCGACCACAGCGGCTTTGTGCCGCTGCTGGCGGACGCCGCCGCCTTCCTGCGCCAGCGCCCGCTGAATGTCCATGCCTTGCCGCAGACCATTGCCGCGCTGAAGAAGAATATGCTGAACGGCGAACTGTGGCCGGACTACAGCGTGTTGCCGAGTGCGGATAATCCTTACATCCGCTTTGTTCCGTTGGAGGTTGGTTCGACAGTACGGCTCGGCGACCGGCGCATCACGCCGCTGCCCGCGCACCACTCGATTCCTGCCGTGGGTTATTGCCTGGATAGCGGTGCCGCCAGTTTCATCTACAGCGGCGACACCACGGACTGCGAGGAATTCTGGTCGGCGCTGAATCGCATCGACAACCTGCGCTACCTGATGATCGAGACGACCTTCCTCAACGCCGCCGGCCAAGCTGCTGCCAAATCCGGCCATCTCTGCGCCGAACTGCTGGCGCGCGGCCTGTCCCGGTTGCAACGCCCGGTGCAACTACTCATCACGCATATGGAACCGGGCAAGGAAGAACGCACCATGGCGGAGGTCGTAGAAGCATGTGGCGCATTCCAGCCGAAGCAACTGCGCCAGGGGCAGCAGTTCGTTTTTTGAAGCGAGATGGGAGTCACCTCAAGGCTGGCGTAGGGTGCATTTCATGCACCATGGTGCGCGCAGCGCACCCTACCGTTCAAGGACTTTGGGCTACTGCCCAAAAAAGTCCCTTGTGGCTCCGGCCGGGCTAACGCCCTTAACTTGCTGCGCAAACAACACGCCGCATCGCGGCTTGTTGCGGCGCAGACTAATCTTCAAGTTACGTCGGAGCCAATAGCCTACGCCGCAAAGTGATGGATTTTTTGGCCTACTGGCCAAAGAAATCCTTCACTTTGTCCATCCAGGATTTGGCGCGCGGGTTGTGATGTCCGCTGTCGGTTGCATTGATCGTTTCAAACTCGCGCAGCAGTTCCTTTTGCCGTTCGGTCAGGTTCACCGGCGTTTCCACGATGACGTGGCAGTGCAGATCGCCGTAGCTCGAACTGCGCACGCCCTTGATGCCTTTGCCGCGCAGGCGGAATTGCTTGCCGCTTTGCGTTTCGGGTGGGATCTTGATGCGCGCCGCGCCATCCAGTGTGGGGATTTCGATTTCGCCGCCCAGCGCGGCGGTGCTGAAACTGATCGGCATTTCGCAATGCAGGTCGTTATGGTCGCGCTGGAACACCGCATGCGGTTTGGTATGGATCACCACATACAAATCGCCGGGCGGCCCGCCGTTCACGCCGTGCTCGCCTTCGCCGGACAGGCGGATGCGGTCGTCGTTGTCCACGCCCGCCGGAATCTTCACCGACAGCGTCTTGTGCTGCTTGATGCGTCCGCTGCCGCTGCAATCCTTGCACGGCGAGGCAATCATCTTGCCGGTGCCGTGGCAGCGCGGGCAGGTTTGCTGGATGGAGAAAAACCCCTGCTGCATGCGCACCTGGCCATGGCCGCCGCAAGTGGTGCAAGAGGTCGGGCTGGTGCCGGGCTTCGCGCCCGAGCCATGGCAGGTCTCGCATTCCGCCATGGTCGGCACGCGAATCTGCGTCTCGGTGCCGCGCGCCGCCTGTTCCAGCGTGATTTCCATGTTGTAGCGCAGGTCGGCGCCGCGATGCACATTGCTGCGCCCGCCACCCCCGCGTCCGCCGCCGAAAATGTCGCCGAAGATGTCGGAAAAATCGAAGCCCGCCGCGCCTGCTCCGCCCGCGCCGAACGGGCTGCCGCCGCCCATGCCGCCCGCCTCGAACGCGGCATGACCATACTGGTCGTAAGCCGCGCGCTTCTGCCCGTCGCTCAGCGTCTCATAGGCTTCCTTGGCTTCCTTGAAGTGTTCCTCCGCCTTCGGGTTGTCCGGATTGCGGTCGGGGTGATGCTTCATCGCCAGCTTGCGATAAGCCTTCTTGATTTCTTCGTCAGACGCGTCGCGGTTGACGCCGAGGACTTCGTAATAATCTTTTTTAGCCATTTGTTGGTGAACAGGAAATTTGAAGAGCGGTAGCCCGGATGCAGCGAAGCGGAATCCGGGGGGATAACATTGCAAATATTCCCGGATTCCGCTTCGCTGCATCCGGGCTACGGGTTACTTCTCGCCTTACTTCTTATCCTTCACTTCGGTGAACTCGGCATCCACGACGTCGCCTTCATCCTTCTTCTGGTCGGAGCAGGTTTCGTCCGGCCCGCAGCTTCCGCAGCCGCCTTCCTGTGCCTTGGCCTGTTCGGCGGCGTACATCTTCTCGCCGAGTTTCTGTGCGGCAGTCGCCAGTGCTTCGGCTTTGGCTTCGATGGCTTCCTTGTCGTCGGTTTTCACCACTTCTTCGGCTTCCTTCAGCGCGGCTTCGATGGCAGCTTTTTCCTCGGCATTCAGCTGTTCGCCGTATTCCTTAAGCGACTTCTGCGTGGAATGGATCAGCGCGTCCAGCTGGTTGCGCGCGGTCACCAGTTCCAGCGCCTTGCGGTCATCTTCGGCGTGGATTTCGGCGTCCTGCACCATGCGCTGAATCTCCGCTTCGCTCAGGCCGGAACTGGCCTGGATCTTGATCTTGTTCTCCTTGCCGGTCGCCTTGTCTTTCGCCGACACATGCAGGATGCCGTTCGCATCGATGTCGAAAGTCACTTCGATCTGCGGCATGCCGCGCGGTGCGGGCGGGATGTCGGACAGGTTGAACTGCCCGAGGCTCTTGTTGCCGGAAACCACTTCGCGCTCGCCTTGCAGCACGTGGATGGTCACCGCATTCTGGCTGTCTTCGGCCGTGGAGAATACCTGCGATGCCTTGGTCGGGATCGTGGTGTTTTTCTTGATCAGTTTGGTCATCACGCCGCCCATGGTCTCGATGCCCAGGCTGAGCGGGGTCACATCCAGCAGCAGCACGTCCTTGACTTCGCCTTGCAGCACGCCGCCCTGAATTGCGGCGCCGACCGCCACGGCCTCGTCCGGGTTCACGTCCTTGCGCGGTTCCTTGCCGAAGAATTCCTTCACCTTTTCCTGCACCATCGGCATGCGGGTCTGTCCGCCGACCAGGATCACGTCGGCGATGTCGGCGTTGGACACGCCCGCATCCTTCATCGCAATCCTGCACGGCTCGATGGTGCGCGCGATCAGGTCATCGACCAGGCTTTCCAGCTTGGCGCGGGTGATCTTCACCGCGAGGTGTTTCGGGCCGCTCGCATCCGCAGTGATGTAAGGCAGGTTCACTTCGGTCTGCTGCGCGCTGGACAATTCGATCTTGGCCTTTTCCGCAGCGTCCTTCAGGCGTTGCAGCGCCAGCATGTCCTTCTTCAGGTCGATGCCGCTTTCCTTCTTGAATTCTTCCACCAGAAATTCGATCACGCGCATGTCGAAGTCTTCGCCGCCGAGGAAAGTGTCACCGTTGGTGGACATCACTTCGAACTGGTGCTCGCCTTCGATTTCCGCGATGTCGATGATGGAGATGTCGAACGTGCCGCCACCCAGGTCATACACCGCGATCTTGCGGTCGCCTTCCTGCTTGTCCAAACCGAAAGCCAGTGCGGCTGCGGTCGGTTCGTTGATGATGCGCTTCACTTCCAGCCCGGCGATGCGGCCGGCATCCTTGGTGGCCTGGCGCTGTGCATCATTGAAGTAGGCGGGCACGGTGATTACCGCTTCGGTCACCGGCTCGCCGAGATAATCCTCGGCGGTCTTCTTCATCTTAGCCAGCACTTGTGCGGAAATTTCCGGTGCGGAAATCTCCTTGTCGCGCACCTTGATCCACGCATCGCCGTTCTTGGCTTTTACGATGTTGTACGGAACCATCGCGATGTCCTTTTGCACCATCTTCTCCTCGAAGCGGCGGCCGATCAGGCGCTTCACGCCGTACAGCGTGTTCTTCGGGTTGGTCACCGCCTGGCGCTTGGCCGGCGCGCCGACCAGCACTTCGCCGTCTTCCATGTAGGCGATGATGCTTGGCGTGGTGCGCGTGCCTTCGGCGTTCTCGATCACCTTGGGTTTGCCGTTTTCCATGATGGCGACGCACGAGTTGGTCGTGCCCAGGTCAATACCGATGATTTTTCCCATGATGCTTTTCCTTTCAGTTGAATTGGTTTGATTCGTAAATCCGCTGTCGCCTAAAGTGGGGCGGGTAATCCGTATTTCAAGTGGGTCAAGCTTGTAGCCGGTAGCTTGTGGCTTGTAGCAAAAACGGGTTTGGCTACCCGCTACAAGCTACCCGCTTATTCTTTGCCCTTGGCCACCATCACCAGCGCCGGGCGCAGCACGCGGTCGTTCAGCGCATAACCCTTCTGCATCACGCTGACCACGGTGTTGGCGGGCTGGTCGCTGTCCGCCATGCCGATCGCCTGGTGCTTGTGCGGATCCAGCTTCTCGCCGAGCGGGTTGATCTCGCTGATGTTGAATTTTTCGAACACGCCGGACAGTTGCTTGAGCGTCAGCTCCATGCCGCTCTTGAAACTTTCCACGTTTTCCGTGGTGACTGCCAGGCCCGCTTCCAGGCTGTCTTTCACCGCCAGCATCTCATTGGAAAAACGCTCCACGGCAAATTTCTGCGCCTTGCTGATGTCATCCACCGCACGGCGGCGGATGTTTTCGCCCTCGGCCTTGGCATACATCCACGCATCATAATGCTCCTGCGCCTTGCGCTCGACTTCCTTGAGCATCTCCTCCAGGCTGGGCATGACTTCCGGCGCGCTTGCTGCGGCCGGTTCGGCGCTTGCCGGAGTTGCTTGCTGTTCAATTTGCGGGTTGGTTTCGTTTTGTGCCATGTTGTATCTCCGTGTCTCGACTCGCGGATTAATTGGGGCGGAGTTTCTGTTTTCAATAGCCGAGGCAAAATTATTTTTGCGGCGTGAGATAATGCGCGCCGTTCTGAAGCCGTATCGTCATGTCCCCCAACAAGAACTACCACTGGCGCATCGCCGGATTCTATTTCTTCTATTACGCCTTTGTGGGGACGTTCGCGCCCTACTGGAGCCTGTATCTGCAATCCATCCACTTCGACGCGATCGAGATCGCCATCCTGATGTCGGTGCAGCCGGTGATGCGCATGATCGCGCCGAACATCTGGGGCTGGCTGGCCGACCGCACCGGCAAACGGCTGCTGGTGGTGCAGATCGCGGCGGCGTTGAGTGCGGTGTGCTATCTCGGCGTGTTTGCCACCACCAGTTTCTGGGGCATGTTGCTGGTGCTGGGGCTGATGGGTTTCTTCTGGAGCGCATCGATGCCGCTGGTGGAGGCGACTACGCTCACCTATCTCGGCAAACATACCGCCAATTACGGGCGCATCCGCTCGTGGGGCTCGGTCGGATTTATTGTGGCGGTGATCGGACTGGGCTATGCCTTTGACTATATCGCCATCGCGTGGCTGCTATGGGCAGGGCTGGTCTGCGAGCTGGGTATCCTGTTTTTCTCGCGCCAGATTCCGCCCACCGAAGTGATGGCGCACCATACCGACAGCCAATCGATCAGGGAAATCGTGCTGCAGCCGCGCGTGCTGGCGTTGTTCGGCGCCTGCTTCCTGATGGCAGTGGCGCACGGGCCTTATTACACCTTCTTCTCGATCTATCTGGTCGAGCACGGCTACGCGAAGAGCGCGGTGGGCTGGCTGTGGGCGCTTGGCGTGATCTGCGAGATCGGGGTGTTCTTCCTGATGCCGTGGCTGGTGCGGCGCTATGGGTTTACCCGCATCCTGATCGGCAGCCTCGGCCTGGCCGTACTGCGCTTCATGCTGATCGGCTGGGGGGTGGATTTTTTGTTGCTGCTGCTTGTCGCCCAGGTGCTGCATGCCGCCACCTTCGGCGCATATCACGCCGCCTCGGTGGGTCTGGTGCATGAGTTCTTTCAGGGGCGGCATCAATCGAAAGGCCAGGCCCTGTTCGGCAGCCTCACCTTCGGCGCGGGCAACATGCTGGGCGGACTGGCCAGCGGCCCGATCTGGCAGCACTACGGCGCCAGTGTGCTGTATTCGTGCAGTGCAGGCGCGGCGCTGCTGGGGTTGCTGTTGATGGTGTGGAAGTTGCGCGGAGCGCAGCCGTGAATCCGATTTTGCAACGGGCAATCCCGATAGAAATGCCCGATTTCCTGTAAAGTGGAGCCGTTCACTGAGGCTGGCCACTTGGCTTGCTCAAAAGGCCTAGATCGGCTGGCAGGGAGTCGCAATATGGCAGATTCTTTGGTAACAACCATCACCAGTATGAGGCAGCTGTTTGAAAAACGGCTGTCGGCTCTTGTTGCGGCAAAGTGCGGCGGTTTTTACCCTTACCTGCTCGCCGTTGTATTGGTGTGGCTCGCCTACCTGGCACGCATCGCAATTTCGCCGGCGGATTCGGGGCTGACCTTCCTGACATTTTTCCCCGCAGTCGCGCTCGCCGCCGTCATCGGCGGAATCTGGCCGGGATTGTTCGCCACGGCGATCAGCATGGTGCTGGTGACACACTGTTTCATCGCGCTGGTCGGCGTATGGTCATTCGAGTTCAAGCAGGTAACCGTCTGGATGAACATCGTGTTCCTCGCGGATGGGCTGATCGTATGCATTGCCATCGAGGCCATGCATCGTTATTACCGCAATTACATCAAGACGGCCGATGCGTTGAGCCAATGCAGAGAGTTTGAGGCACGCATATGCGCGGCCAACAAGGAACTGGATGAATTTGCCTACATTGCCTCTCACGACCTCAAGGAGCCGTTGCGCGGCATCCACAACTATGCCAGCTTTCTCAAGGAAGACCATGCGGACCGGCTGGATGAAGAGGCCATGCGCTACATCGACCGTATTCAGCAACTGGCCGAACGCATGGCCGACCTGATCGAACATCTGCTGGACTATTCCCGCCTGGGGTATGTGGAGCTGGCCAGAGACCCGGTCGATACCGATGCTGTCGTTGATGCCGTGATGGAGGACCTGAAACCGCTCCTGGCCAGCAAGGGAGTCGAGCTGCGGCGCACCGGCCGCCTTCCGGTGGTGGAGGGGGATGCCACCCGCATCCGGCAGGTATTTCAGAATCTCATTGCCAATGCGGCAAAATACAACGACAAGCCGGTGAAATGGGTAGAGGCGGGGTGCGACAGAAACAGTTTTCCGCCATTATTTTACGTCCGGGACAATGGCATCGGCATACTGCTGCATCACCAGGATGCCGTTTTCCAGATATTCAAGCGGCTGCATGAACAGAACAAGTACGGCGGAGGCGCCGGAGCCGGCCTGACCATTACCCGGAAAATCATCGAGCGCCATGGCGGCCGTATCTGGCTGGAATCGGTTCCCGGCGAGGGCACTTCATTCTATTTCACTCTGAGCGGGGGGGCATGATGGTCGATGGACGATCTCAAACCATTCTGATCGTCGAGGATAACGACGACGATTTTTTCGCCACGATGCGCGCCTTCAAAAAGGCGGATCTGGCCAATCCCGTCCGGCGCTGCACCAATGGCGACCAAGCGCTCGATTACCTTTTTCGGCGCGGCGAATTCTCCGATAATGGCAAGGCGCCCAGACCCGGCATCGTCCTGCTCGACCTGAACTTGCCGGGCACGGACGGACGGCAGGTGCTGCGCGTGGTCAAGGCCGATCCGGACTTGAAGAAGATTCCCGTTATCATTTTGACGACTTCCCGCGCCAGGCAGGATATCGAAAAGTGCTATGCTGACGGCGCAAACAGCTATATTCAGAAACCCGTGAATCTGGAAGGATTCGTTCAGGCGATTGCGCGGCTCAAGGAATACTGGTTAGAAGTGGCTATTCTGCCGAAGGAGAATGAATGAAGACGAAAATACTCTTTATCGATGACAGCGAAGCCGATCAGGAAGCCTATCGGCGCGCACTCGAAAAGACCGGCCGCTACGAGTTGATTTCGGCGCTTTCCGCGGAGGCGGGACTCATCAGCGCGTTCGAATTGAAACCCGGCCTGATCCTGCTCGATTACAGCATGCCGGGCATGGACGGCCTCGATTTCGTGAAGCGGTTTGCCGAGCGATCGGCGGATGCCATTCCCATCATCATGCTGACCGGCAAAGGCCGGGAGGAAGTGGCCGTGGAGGCCATGAAGATGGGGATTGACGATTATGTGGTGAAGGATGTCACGGGCAGATGTCAGCGGCAATTACCCGGCATGATCGACCATGTAATCGCGACGCATGCGCAGCGCATCCATGCCCGCCGCCTCGAGGTGCTGCAACAGACACTGCTGTGCACCGTCGCCGACGGCATCATCGGGATCAATGCCCTCGGCGTCATCACCTGCGCCAATCCGGCCGCCGAACGCATGCTGTTGAGCGCGCCGGATGGTTTGACCGGCCGCCATATAGAGCAATTGCTCTGGCCGGAAGGCGTGCAGTCTTCCTGGGACAGCCATCCGCTGGCGGCGCTATCCAAAGAGTCGATCAGCCGGGATTCGGATTTTTTCCATCGCGCCGGCGGCATGCCGTTTCCGGTCGCCTACACTGCTTCACATCTGGCTGCGAGCGGTGATGACGATATCCGCTGGGTGCTGGCTTTTCAGGATATCACCGAGCGCAAGAAGGCGGATCTGGAACTCGCGCAGATGGCGCACTACGACAAATTGACCGGCGTCGCCAACCGTCAGATGTTCATTGATTCGCTGGAGAAGGCATTGGCGCGGGCCAGTCGCGGTCAGCGGCAGCTTGCCCTGTTCTTCCTCGATCTCGACGGGTTCAAGGAAATCAACGATACCTTCGGGCATATTGTCGGCGATCAGGTGCTCCAGATGGTCGCGCAGCGGCTTGTCGGGTGTGTCAGAGCCAGCGACATGGTGAGCCGCTATGGCGGCGACGAATTCGCCCTCATCATCGAAGATAGCCAGGTGAATCACAATGTATTGGCGCAAAAAATACTGGCCTCAATCGAAAAGCCCTATGAGATCGGAGAACAGCGCGGTTTCCTATCCGCCAGCATCGGAATTGCGCTGTATCCGCAAGGCGCAAGAGACGTTCAGAGCCTGATCGAGGCGGCGGACAGGGCAATGTATGCGATAAAGCAAGGCGGCAAACATGGATACGGATTTTCCGGTGAGCTTGAGTAGCCTTCGTTGAACAGCTAAACGACAAGTTTCAGGCAGCCCCACAGTAAAACAGTAATCCCCCCCATTCTTGCCTGGCCAATGCGGGCCACTGGCTGCCAAGCCGTGCCGGTTGTGGCATAATCGCGCGCTCTTGAAAAGTGGAACAACATGGGCGCGCAAACTCTTTACGACAAACTCTGGAATGCTCACGTGGTGCGGCAGGAAGCCGACGGCACCGCGTTGATTTATATCGACCGCCATCTGGTGCATGAAGTGACCAGCCCGCAGGCTTTTGAGGGCCTGAAGCTGGCCGGGCGCAAGCTGTGGCGCAGCGCTTCGATCCTCGCGGTAGCCGATCACAACGTGCCGACTACCGGGCGCGCGCAGGGCATCGCCGACCCGATCGCGCGCTTGCAGGTGGAGACGCTGGACAGCAATTGCGCCGAGTTTGGCGTGAACGAATTCAAAATGAACGACGTGCGCCAGGGCATCGTGCATGTGATCGGGCCGGAGCAGGGCGCGACCCTGCCGGGCATGACGGTGGTGTGCGGCGATTCGCATACCAGCACCCACGGCGCGTTCGCCGCGCTGGCGTTCGGCATCGGCACCTCCGAGGTCGAGCATGTGATGGCGACGCAATGTCTGCTGATGAAAAAATCCAAGGCCATGCAGGTGGTGGTCGAGGGTAAGCTCGGCAGGGGCGTGACTGCGAAGGACATCGCGCTGGCGGTGATCGGCAGGATCGGCACGGCGGGCGGCACCGGTTACGCGATCGAGTTTGCCGGCAGCACGATACGCGGCCTGTCGATGGAAGGGCGCATGACGCTGTGCAACATGGCGATCGAGGCGGGCGCACGTGCGGGCATGATCGCGGCGGACGACACCACCATCAATTACCTCAAGGGTCGCCCGTTCGCACCGCAAGGTGCGGCATGGGATAATGCGGTGGCTTACTGGCGCACGCTGCACAGCGATGCGGACGCGCAGTTCGATAAAGTGATTAAGCTGGATGCCGCGCAGATCAAGCCGCAAGTGACCTGGGGCACGTCGCCGGAAATGGTGGTGGCGGTGGATGGGCGCGTGCCCGACCCGGCGGCCATGAGCGATACGGTGAAGCGCGAGGGGGCGGAGCGCGCGTTGCACTACATGGGGTTGAAAGCGAACACGCCGATCACCGAGATCAAGATCGACAAGGTGTTCATCGGTTCCTGCACCAACGCGCGCATCGAGGATTTGCGCGCCGCCGCTGCTGTCGCGAAGGGCAAGCACATTGCGGCGAACGTGAAGCTGGCGATGGTGGTGCCGGGTTCCGGCCTCGTGAAACAGCAGGCCGAGCAGGAAGGGCTGGACAGGATATTCGTCGAGGCGGGTTTCGAGTGGCGCGATCCGGGTTGCTCGATGTGCCTGGCGATGAACGACGACCGGCTTTCACCGGGCGAGCGTTGCGCCTCGACCTCCAACCGCAATTTCGAGGGGCGGCAGGGGCCGGGCGGGCGCACCCATCTGGTGAGCCCGGAGATGGCGGCGGCAGCCGCGATTGCCGGGCATTTTGTCGATGTGAGTGTTGATTAAATTAAGGAGATGACGATGAAAGTAGCTGCATTGTTTTTGGCGGTGCTGTTTCTGGCGGGTTGCAATACCATGGAAGGTTTTGGTAAGGACGTCCGCAAGCTGGGCGACAATATTGAGAAAAAAGCTGACGAGAAGAAAAATTAATGGAAAAGTTTGCACAGCTCGACGGGCTGGTCGTGCCGCTGGATCGCGCTAATGTGGACACTGATGCGATCATTCCCAAGCAGTTCCTGAAGTCGATCAAGCGATCCGGCTTCGGCCCGAATGCGTTCGACGAATGGCGCTATCTGGATCACGGTGAGCCGGGTATGGATAATTCCAGGCGCCCGCTCAATCCGGATTTCGTGCTGAACCAGCCGCGCTACCAGGGTGCGCAGATCCTGCTGGCGCGCGAAAATTTCGGCTGCGGCAGCTCGCGCGAGCATGCGCCCTGGGCACTGGAAGACTACGGTTTCCGCGCGATCATCGCGCCGAGTTTCGCCGACATCTTTTATAACAATTGTTTCAAGAATGGCCTGCTGCCGATCCGCCTCGACGCGGATAAAGTGGACGAACTGTTCAAGGCGGTGGAGGCTGCGCCGGGCTACCGCTTGCAGATCGATCTGGAACAACAGAGCATCACCGCGCCGGACGGCACGAAGTACAAGTTCGAGGTGGAGGCGTTCCGCAAGCATTGCCTGTTGAACGGCCTGGACGACATCGGCCTGACCTTACAGCATGTGGACGAGATTGCGGCGTTCGAGGCGAAGCATCGCGCGGCACAGCCGTGGCTGTAAGATGCAGGAAGTGGTAAGTAGTAAGTGGTCAGTGGAAAACCCACTACCACTCACTACTTACCACTTACCACTTACCACTTACCATGTTTTTATTAGGAATTTGAAATGAAAATCGCAGTATTGCCCGGTGACGGGATCGGCCCGGAGATTGTCGCGCAAGCGGCCAAAGTGCTGGAAGCGTTGCGCGGCGATGGCTTGAAGATCGAGATGGAATACGCGCCTATCGGCGGTGCTGGTTTCTCGGTCGTGGGCGATCCGTTTCCGCCCACGACCGAGAAGCTGGCGCTGGCCGCCGATGCGGTGCTGCTCGGCGCGGTGGGTGGCTATCAGTACGATACGCTGCCGCGGCCGATGCGCCCGGAGCAAGGGCTGCTGCGCATCCGCAAGGGTCTGGGGCTGTTCGCCAACCTGCGCCCCGCGATGGTATATCCGGAACTGGTGAATGCGTCCAGCCTGAAGCCTGAATTGGTGTCGGGATTGGATATCATGATTTTGCGCGAGCTGACCGGCGACATTTATTTCGGCCAGCCGCGCGGCATTCGCACGCTGGACAACGGCGAGCGGCAGGGCTTCGATACCATGCATTACAGCGAGTCGGAGATCCGCCGCGTGGCGCATGTCGGCTTCCAGATCGCGCTGAAGCGCGCCGGTAAAGATGGAAAGGGCAAACTGTGCTCGGTGGACAAGGCCAACGTGCTGGACACCAGCATGTTCTGGCGCGAAATCGTCACCGAGGTGGCGAAGGAATATCCGCAAGTCGCGTTGTCGCACATGTACGTGGACAACGCGGCGATGCAACTGGTGCGCGCGCCCAAGCAATTCGATGTGATCCTGACCGGCAATATCTTCGGCGACATTCTGTCCGACGAGGCGTCGATGCTGACCGGATCGATCGGCATGCTGCCATCCGCTTCGCTGGATGCGCACAACAAGGGCTTGTACGAGCCGTGCCACGGCTCGGCGCCGGACATTGCGGGCAAAGACATCGCCAATCCGCTGGCGACCATCCTGTCGGTCGCGATGATGATGCGCTACACCTTCGCGCGCGAGGACATTGCGCAGCGCATCGAAACGGCGGTACGCAAGGTGTTGCAGCAAGGGCTGCGCACCGGCGATATTTTCGAGCCTGGAATGCAGAAGGTCGGCTGCGCGGCGATGGGCGACGCGGTGGTCGCGGCGCTGTAGGAATAAAATGTAGGTCGGGTTAGCGGCTTTATCGCGTAACCCGACATGATTGCGCATAGTGTCGGGTTACGCCGCAAAGAACCGCGCCTAACCCGACCTACGGTTATTTGTCTGGCTAAGGAAAACTGAAAACATGACCAAGCAATACGAAAAACTTTTGTCCCGGCACCGGTACGACGTATGCATATTGGGCGCGACCGGCGCGGTGGGCGAGGCGATGCTGGCTATCCTGGAGCAGCGCAAGTTTCCGGTGCGCAATCTCTATCCGCTGGCTTCCAGCCGTTCGGCGGGTTCGACGGTGCGCTTCAACGGCAAGGAACTCGCCGTCATCGACGTGGAAGGCTTCGATTTTTCCCAGGTGCAGATCGGCCTGTTCTCGGCGGGCGGCAGCGTGTCGGAAAAATATGCGCCGCTTGCCGCGGCAGCCGGCTGCGTGGTGATCGACAACACCGCGCACTTCCGCTATGACCGCGATATTCCGCTGGTGGTGCCGGAAGTGAATCCGCATGCGATCGCGCAATACAAGAACCGCGGCATCATCGCCAACCCGAATTGCTCGACCATCCAGATGGTGGTCGCGCTCAAGCCGATCAAGGATGCGGTGGGTATCACGCGCATCAATGTGGCGACCTATCAGGCGGTTTCCGGCACCGGCAAGGAGGCGATCGAGGAACTCGCCGAGCAGACCCGCGCGCTGTTCAATCAGCAGGATGTCGAGGCCGTGGTGTACCCGAAACGTATCGCCTTCAACGTGCTGCCGCAAATCGACGTGTTCATGGAAAATGGCTACACCAAGGAAGAAATGAAAATGGTGTGGGAAACCCAGAAGATCATGGAAGACGATGCCATCCTGGTAAATGCGACCGCGGTGCGCGTGCCGGTGTTCTACGGGCATTCCGAGGCGGTGCATATCGAGACCCGCAGGAAGATCACCGCCGCCGAGGCGCGCGCCTTGCTGGAAAAGGCGCCGGGCGTGATCGTGATGGACAAGCGCGAGCCGGGCGGCTACCCGACTCCAGTCGAAGCGGCCGGCAACGACGCGACTTACGTCGGGCGCATCCGCGAGGATATCTCGCACCCGCTGGGCTTGAATCTGTGGGTGGTCAGCGACAATGTGCGCAAGGGCGCGGCGTTGAATAGCGTGCAGATTGCGGAGATTCTGATTGCGAAATACCTCGATTAATACATGATGCGAAAATTATTATGAGCTTGTGCTTATAACTCCATGATGTTATTTTACTTGTTCAATAAATAAACATAAGGTGATAGCGTGCGAAAGTCACTACTAAAACTGCTCGGGGCCGTTGCTGCTTTTACACTGTCCACATATGTTTCCGCTATTGGCATGGGCGGGATCAATGTGGTATCTGCCTTGGGGCAGCCGCTGAAGGCCGAAGTCGAACTGGTGTCAGTCAATAAGGCCGAGAAAGCCAGCCTGGTTGCTCGCCTTGCGTCGCCTGATGTCTATAGGGGTGCCGGGCTGGAATATCCTTATGGCACCAAGTTCAAATTCCAGATCGAGAGCCGCGCGAACGGCGAGTCGTATATCAAGGTGAGCAGCGCGCAACCGATCAATGATCCTTTCGTGAGCATGCTGGTCGAGTTGACCTGGGCGTCCGGCAAGCTGTTGCGAGAATACACTTTCCTGCTCGATCCGCCAGACTATGTTGTGGAACGGCCCAAGCCGGCGGAAGTGCAAGCCGTCGCACCGGCAGTGCAAGCCGTCACACCGGCAGCGCAAGCCGCCCCGCCGGAAATCGCACCACTGGAAACTGCCGCCAAGCCTGTCGAACAAGCCGCGCCAGCGGAAAAGAGTGTCGCGACGGGCAACATTACCGTCCATCGCGGCGATACGCTGAGCAATATTGCCATGCAGTTCAAACCGGATGAAGTGAGCTTGGAGCGTATGCTGGTCGCGCTATACCGTGCCAATGCCGAACAGTTCGACGCTAAAAACATGAACCGCATCAAGGCCGGCAAGATTCTGCGCCTGCCCGACCAAGGCGAGTTGATAGGTGTGGCGCAGCGCGATGCGGCAAGGGAAATTCGCGCGCAGACCGCCGATTGGAATGCCTACCGGCAAAAGCTGGCCGCTGCCGCCCCGGCCGCCAGCCAGCCGCAGGAAGCTCAGCAAGTCGCCACCGGCAAGATCGCCAGTTCGGTCGCCGACAAGACTCCGGTTGCCAAGGAGTCCGCCAAGGAAGTGCTGAAACTGTCCAAGGGCGAAGCCCCGGGAGACAAGGCAGGCGTGGCAGGCAAGCAAATGACTGCCCAGGACAGGAAGAATGCCGAGCAGGAAGATGCGATCGCCAAGGCCAAGGGACTGAAGGAAGAACAGGCGCGCGCCGTCTTGCTGGAAAAGAACCTCAAGGACATGCAACGCCTCGCCCAATTGAAATCCGAGGCTGCGGCGCTGGCGCAATCCCCAGGCGCTGCATCCGAAGTTGCGGGTGCCGTCAGCGAAGTCAAACCGGAGCCAGTTGCCAAACCCAAGCTCCAGCCAGTGGTCGCGCCGCAGCCTTCCCTGGTGGATCAGATTCTGGGTGAACCGCTTTATCTGATTGGCGGCGCGGCAATTCTGCTTGGTTTGGGCAGCATCGGTTTAATGTTGAGCCGCCGCAAGCAGGCTGCAAGCGGCGGGCAAAGTGAAGAGGCCGGCGCGATAGCCGGGCGCATTGCCGCACCGACAGCGTCTTCTCCCGAGACTGGCGATTTTACCAGTGTGGCAGTAGTTCGCGCCGAAACAATTCCTCAACCGGATAACGTTGATCCGATCAGCGAGGCGGATCTGTTCCTGAATTTCGGCCGCGATGCACAGGCGGAGGAAATACTGAAGGAAGCCCTGCAGAACACGCCGAACAATCATCAGATTCATCTCAAGTTGTTGGGTATTTACGCCAACCGCAAGGATGTAAATTCCTTCTCGGCCATCGCGCGCCAGTTGAAGGATTCCGGCGATGAACAGGCATGGCAACAAGCCTCGTCAATGGGGCGCAAGCTCGAACCGAATAACCCGATGTATGGCGGTGGAACCATCGAGGATGACGGCAGCGCAACCAAGCAGACAACCGCGCTCAATGCGATGCCGGACTTTGTTGTGGACGAGAAGGCGGCGCAGAAAACATCGGCTCCCGATGTGGATTTCGATTTGGGCGATACCGGGAAAACCTCGACCCTGTCAACTGAAGGCAAGGCTGTGGCTCAAGCGGGAACCATGGATTTTGATATGAGCCCCACCAAACCATCGTTCAGTGCGCCGATGGAGGTGGATTTTGATATCACCTCGACCAGCCCTTCGATGCCGGCGGCCACCGGGCAACCGGAATCCGCAATGCCCAATCCGGATGATCTGATTTTTGATGTCACTTCTACCCATCCATCGATGCCGGCGGCACAGGCAGAGTCGGCGGCACAAACTGACGAGGGTGGTATGGAGTTCACACTGGACTTCCCGATTGAGGAGGCAGCCGAGAAGCCTGCTTCCGTCGCGCAAGCCGAGACCGAGTTGGCGGGCATCAGCCTGAATTTTGATGCAGCCGCAACGCCGGGCGAACCGGTAGCCAAGGATGAACATTGGCATGAGGTTGCCACCAAACTCGATTTGGCCAAGGCCTATCAGGAAATGGGTGATGCGACCGGTGCGCGTGAAATCCTCGATGAGGTCTTGCGCGAGGGTGATGCGGTGCAGCGCGAAGCTGCGCAGTCCATGCTCGATCAGCTCGGCTAATCATGGTTTTGTGATGGCGGCAGCCCGCTACCGGGCTGCCGTTTTCTTTTGGAGCGAAGATTGCAATTCCATCCCGCCGCGCAAATCCTGACCTGGTGCCTGCTGGTCGCTGCGATGCAGGTGTTGGCATCCGGCCTGTTTCTGATTGCCGCCGGCTCGGTCATGCTGTGCGCGTTCGCCGTTTCCAGGCACAAATTCATCCAGCTGGTGCGCCGCACCCGCTGGATCATGCTGTCGCTGTTGCTGATCTACGCTTACAGCACGCCCGGACAAGCGCTGTCGGACGCGCTCGGCATGTTCAGCCCAAGCCGTGAAGGGCTGGCTGATGGCGTGCTGCAACTGACCCGTTTGCTGGCCGCGCTGGCCGGATTGGCGATACTGCTGGATCGCCTGCATCGCCAGCAGCTGATCGCCGGGCTTTACACCCTGTTTGCGCCGTTGCAATGGCTGGGGCTATCGCGCGAACGGTTCGCGGTGCGGCTGGCGTTGACCTTGCATTATGCCGAGGTGGCGATGCTGCGCAGCACGGGAAGCTGGCAAGATACCTTGAACAGCCTGTTTGAGCCGCATGGCGAGACCATCCGTCACATGGAATTGCCGCTGCACCGCTTCGGCATTCGCGATATGTTGCTGCTGGGCTTTGCGCTGCTGCTGTTGCTGGGGGCACTGCGATGAGGATAGCCCCATGAGGATCGCACTGGGTGTCGAATACGACGGCCGCCCGTATTGCGGCTGGCAGAGCCAGCCGGATGGGCGCACCGTGCAGGACACGCTGCAACGCGCGTTGAGCCAAATCGCCGATGAACCGGTTGCAATCCTCGCGGCGGGGCGCACTGACACCGGCGTGCACGCGCTGGAACAGGTGGCACATTTTGATACCCAGACTGAACGCCCGTTGACTGCGTGGGTGCGCGGTGTGAATGCGGCACTGCCGGGTAGCATCGTGGTGCGCTGGGCGCATCCGGTGCCGGACGAATTTCATGCGCGTTTCTCCGCGCAGGGGCGCAGCTACCGTTATCTGCTGATCAATCGCCCGGTGCGCAGCGCGATCCATGCCGGCAAGGTGGGTTGGTTCCATTTGCCGCTGGATATCGCGGCGATACGGGCCGCCGCGCAATACCTGCTGGGCGAACACGATTTCAGCGCGTTCCGTGCGTCCGAATGCCAGGCCAAATCACCAATCAAAAATCTGCGCCAGCTGGACATCCGCAGAGAGGGCGAAATGCTGATCTTTGATTTGAGCGCCGACGCGTTCTTGCACCACATGGTGCGCAACATCGTCGGCTGTCTGGTGTACGTCGGCAAGGGCAAGCATCCGCCGGAATGGCTCGCGGAAATATTGGCCGGCCGCGAGCGCCGTCTTGCCGCGCCGACCTTTGCGCCGGATGGCTTATACTTGCGCCGCATACAGTACGAGGCGAAGTGGGGATTGCCGCAAATCGTAGGGGCGATTCACGAATCGCCATTGTAAATAGGCAGAGAATGAGATGAAGGGCGATTCGTGAATCGCCCCTACGGAGATAGCGTGACTCGAATAAAAATCTGCGGTATCACCCGCGTTGAAGACGCATTGGCCGCCGCGCATTGCGGCGCGGATGCCATCGGGCTGGTGTTCTACGAGCGCAGCCCGCGCCATGTCAGCATCGCGCAGGCAGCGCAACTGGCGGCCGCGCTGCCGCCGTTCGTGTCGGTGGTCGGCCTGTTCGTCAACGCCGAAGCCGCTTTGGTGCGCGAGGTGCTGGCGAATGTGCCGCTCGATCTGCTGCAATTTCACGGCGACGAGTCGCCGGAATATTGCGCGCAATTCGCCATGCCCTATCTCAAGGCGATCCGCGTCAAAGCCGGGGTGGATTTGTTACAATGCGCGGCGCATTTTCATGCCGCCAAGGGCTTGTTGCTCGACGCGCATGTGGAAGGCATCCCCGGGGGCACCGGAGCGACCTTCGACTGGAGCCTGATCCCGAAACATTTGCCGCTGCCGGTGATCCTGTCCGGCGGGCTGGCGGCGGAAAATGTCGCTGCGGCGATCAAACAAGTGCAGCCCTACGCGGTGGACGTGTCCAGTGGTGTAGAAGGTGGCAAGGGCATAAAAGACGCGGCGAAAATCGCCCGCTTCATACAAGAGGTTAAACAAGCAGATGTACGATTACCCGGATAAAAACGGCCACTTCGGCCCCTATGGCGGCATTTATGTCGCCGAAACCCTGATGGGGGCGCTGGACGAGCTGAACCAGGCCTATGAGAAATACCGCCACGATCCGGAATTCATCGCCGAACTGAATTACGATCTCAAGCACTATGTCGGGCGTCCCAGCCCGATTTACCACGCCCGGCATTTGTCCGACCATCTCGGCGGCGCGCAAATCTACCTCAAACGCGAAGACCTCAACCATACCGGCGCGCACAAGGTGAACAATACCGTCGGTCAGGCATTGCTCGCCAGGCGCATGGGCAAGAAGCGCGTGATCGCCGAGACCGGCGCGGGGCAGCACGGCGTGGCGACCGCGACCGTCGCGGCGCGTTACGGCATGGAGTGCGTGGTGTACATGGGCGCAGAGGACGTGCAGCGCCAGTCGCCGAACGTGTTCCGCATGAAGCTGCTCGGCGCGACCGTCGTGCCGGTGGAGAGCGGCTCCAGGACGCTCAAGGACGCGCTCAACGAGGCGATGCGCGACTGGGTGACGAACATCGAGAACACCTTCTACATCATCGGCACTGTGGCCGGGCCGCACCCGTACCCGATGATGGTGCGTGATTTCAATGCCATCGTCGGTAAGGAGGCGGTGGTGCAGATGCCGGAACTGGCCGGCCGCCAGCCGGATGCGGTGATCGCCTGCGTCGGCGGCGGCTCCAACGCGATGGGCGTGTTCTATTCCTATATCGACATGCCCGGCGTCAAGCTGATCGGCGTGGAAGCGGGCGGCCACGGCGTCAGTAGCGGATCGCACGCCGCGCCGCTGACCACCAACAGCCCGGTCGGCGTGCTGCACGGCAACAAGACCTATTTGATGCAGGACGCGGACGGGCAGATCATCGAGACGCATTCGATCTCGGCGGGGCTGGATTATCCTGGCGTCGGCCCCGAACATGCGTGGCTGAAGGACAGCGGCCGCGCCGAATATGTCGCGATCGACGACGACGAGGCGTTGCGCGCGTTCCATGACCTGTGCCACTTCGAGGGCATCATCCCGGCGCTGGAATCCAGCCACGCATTGGCGCATGCGATGAAAATTGCGCCGGCGATGGGCAAGGACAAGGTGCTGCTGGTCAACCTGTCCGGGCGCGGCGACAAGGATATCAATACCGTGGCCAAGCTGTCGGGGATCACGCTATGAAATGGTCAAGTCGTAGGGCGGGCTCTGCCCGCCATGTCGGGCAAAGCCCGACCTACTTGAGTTTTGGTTTGCTCCTACGGAAAGATAAACAATGAGCCGCATCCAGACTACCTTCGACAGACTCAAACAACATAAGCGCAAGGCGCTGATTCCGTTCTTCGCGGCGGGCGATCCGAATCCCGCGCTCACCGTGCCGCTGTTGCGCGCGCTGGTGGAAGCGGGCGCGGACATCATCGAACTCGGCGTGCCGTTCTCCGACCCGATGGCGGACGGCCCAACCATCCAGCGCGCTTCCGAGCGCGCGCTCAGGCATCACGTCGGCCTGCATCACGTGCTGGACATGGTCGCCGAATTCCGCCGCAGCAATGCCGAAACGCCCATCGTGCTGATGGGCTACGGCAATCCGATTGAGGCGATGGGCTGGGAAACTTTTGCGCGGCGTTGCGAAGAAGTCGGCGTGGACGGTGTGCTGACGGTGGACTTTCCGCCGGAAGAAAGCCATGAGGCGTTTGCGCACCTGACCAGGTACGGCATCGATCCGATCTTCCTGCTCGCGCCGACCAGCACCGATGCGCGCGTCGCGCGCGTCGCCAAACAGGCGCGCGGCTACGTGTATTACGTATCGCTGAAGGGCGTGACCGGCGCGGGCCATCTGGATCTGGATGCCATCGAGCAGAAGATTCCGCAACTGCGCCAGCATATCCAGTTGCCCATCGGTGTCGGTTTCGGCATCCGCGATGCCGCGACCGCACTGGCGGTGGCGAAGCTGTGCGACGGTGTGGTGGTCGGCAGCCGTATCGTGCAGGAAATCGAAGACTCGACCGAACAGAATGTCGTCGCCAATGTGGGCAAGCTGGTCAAGGAATTGAGACAGGCTGTGGATAAAGCGTAGGTCGGGCTTCGCCCGAGATGGCGGGCAAAGCCCGCCCTACTGCTGCATAAAAGTGAGGAGGAAAATTCATGAGTTGGTTCCAGAAATTATTGCCGCCCAAGATCAAGCGCCGCGAAGGCGATGCGAAGAAAAACGTGCCGGAGGGCCTGTGGCACAAGTGCCCGTCCTGTCAGGCGGTGCTGTACCACTCCGACCTGGAAAAGAACCAGAGCGTCTGCCCGAAGTGCAGCCATCACCATCGCATCAATGCGCGCACCCGTCTGGATTTGCTGCTGGACGGCGAGGGCCGCTTCGAGATCGGCGCGGAAGTGTTGCCGATCGACACCCTCAAATTTAAGGACAGCCGCAAGTATTCGGAACGCCTGATCGCATCCAAGAAAAGCACCGATGAAGACGACGCGCTGGTGGTGATGCAGGGCAGCATCCATGCGGTTCCGGTGGTCGTCGCCGCATTCGAATTCGATTTTATGGGCGGCTCGATGGGATCGGTGGTTGGCGAGCGTTTCGTGCGCGGCGTGCAGGTCGCGCTGGAGCAGAAATGCCCGTTCATCTGCTTCGCCGCCAGCGGCGGCGCGCGGATGCAGGAAGGTCTGTTGTCGCTGATGCAGATGGCCAAGACCTGCGCCGCGCTCACGCAACTCAGTCAGGAAAAGCTGCCGTTCCTCTCGGTGCTGACCGATCCGACCATGGGCGGCGTGTCCGCGAGCTTCGCCTTCATGGGCGACGTGGTGATCGCCGAACCCGGCGCGCTGATCGGCTTTGCCGGCGCGCGCGTGATCCAGCAGACGGTGCGCGAGACCCTGCCGGAAGGTTTCCAGCGCGCGGAATTCCTGCTCGAGCACGGTGCGGTGGACATGATCATCGACCGGCGCGAGATGAAGAATCAACTCGCGACGCTGATCACCTTGCTGACCAAGCAGTCGGCGGTCGCGGAGATCGAGGCGGCTTAACACGTTAGGTAGCCCACAATAGGCGCAGCGGGCGTAGCCCGGATGGAATGCAATGGAATCCGGGGTTCTTGATATATCGCCGAATGTTCAGACAGACTTCTGCGCCTTGATGGGCGCCCCCGGATTCTGCTGCGCTGCATCCAGGCTACTTTGTTCCCAATTGATCTATGCCTAATACTCTAGCCGGCTGGTTAACCTACCTCGAATCTCTGCATCCCAAGACCATTGCGCTCGGTTTGGAGCGCGTGGCGCAGGTCAAACAGCGGCTGAATCTCGATCCCGATTTTCCCGTCATCACGGTTGGCGGCACCAACGGCAAGGGCTCGGTGTGCGCGATGCTGGAATCTATCCTGCACGCTGCCGGATACCGCGTCGGCTGCTATACCTCGCCGCATCTGCTGCATTACAACGAGCGCGTGCGTATCGCCAAGCGGCAGGCGAGCGATGCGGAGCTGTGCGCTTCGTTTGAGAAGATCGAACAGGTGCGCAAAGGGCGAAGCGCAAATAGCGAGATACCCATCCCCACCCCAACCCTCCCCTTGAAGGGGAGGGGGCAATCGTTGGAAATTCCTTTGACATACTTTGAATTCGGTACGCTGGCTGCGATGCAGTGTTTCATCGAACATAAGGTGGAGGTCGCTATTCTCGAAGTGGGGCTGGGCGGCAGGCTGGATGCGGTGAACGCGTTCGATAGCGACTGCGCGGTGGTGGTCAGCGTGGATATCGACCACACCGATTATCTGGGCGAGACGCGCGAACAGATCGCGTTCGAGAAGGCGGGGGTTTTTCGGGCTGGCGAGGTGGCGATTTGCGCGGATGCTGATGTGCCGCAGGCGATCCGCAACCATGCCCAACAGATCGGCGCGAAGCTGTGGTGTATCGGCAAAGAATTCGGCTTTACGCCGCATCAGGGGCAGTGGGATTACCGCAGTCTTGTGGGCTCGCGTAATTCCTTGCCGTATCCGGCGTTGCGCGGTGCGTTCCAGTTGAACAACGCCAGCGCGGCGCTGGCGGCGCTGGATGCGCTCAAGGATAAATTGCCAGTGAGCATGGGCGCGGTGCGGCGCGGGCTGGTCGAGGTGCAACTGGCGGGCCGTTTCCAGTTCGTGCCGGGCAGGCCGACGCTGGTCCTGGATGTGGCGCACAATCCGCACGCGGCGCGTTCGCTGGCGCAGAACCTCGCCGGCCTGCCGCCTTGCCCGCACACCTGGGCGGTGTTCGCGATGCTCGGGGACAAGGACATGGCGGGGGTGGCGGCGGCGCTCGATCCGCTTGTCGATACCTGGCTGGTGGCGGGGATTGCCGCGCCGCGCGGCGCGGCCGCCGGGGAGCTGGCGCAAGTGTTGCAAAACACCGGCGTGCGCGGGGATATTCAAACCTTCGATAATGTCGGCGAAGCGTTGCGTTATGCCTATAACGCGGCAGGCGAAAATGATAGAATCGCGGCCTTCGGATCGTTCTATACCGTGGCGGAAGCGATGGCCGCAAAAGGACTGAAATTTTGAGATTCGCTAAGGGCTCCATAAAGCATGGCAAAACAGCTGACTGATGATGAACTGAACCTGAGGCGCAAGGCGCGCCGCCGCCTGATCGGCGCAGTCGCGCTCACGCTGGCGGTGGTGGTGATCCTGCCGATGGTGCTGGATAGCGAACCCAATCCTGCCGGGCAGGACATCGAACTGCGTATCCCGGCTCCCGACAAGGTCGGCGAATTTGTTCCGGGCACGGCGGTTTCCGAGGTGGCGGCAGCTTCGCCGTTTGCCGCTTCCGCAGTCGAGGCCGCTTCGGCCCCGGCTGCAGCATCCGCCGTGGCGCAGGACAAACAGGCTGCCGCGCCGGCTGTTGCGGCGCCGGGCAAACAACCCGCCGCCGATAAACAGCCGGAAGCCAAGAGCACGGACAAGCCGAGCGGCGAAAGTTTCGTCGCACAGGTCGGCGCCTATGCCAATCCCGACACAGCAAGGCAGGAAGCGGACCGGCTGAAAAAACTGGGCTTCAAGGCCTATACCGAAAAGGCCGGCGACAAGGTTCGCGTGCGCGTGGGGCCGTATGCGGAGCGCGAAAAAGCCGAGAAGGCGCGCCAACTGCTGGAAAAACACGGGCTGCATCCGACTGTGATGAGTGTACGCTGAGGAAATGACTGGATTTGATTTTGCCGTCATGGCGATATTGCTGGTTTCGTTGTTGTTCGGTTTGTGGCGCGGCTTGGTTTATGAAGTGCTGTCGCTGATGGGCTGGCCGGTTGCGTTCGTGCTGAGCAAGTTATTCGCCGGCAGCGTTGCGCCGATGATGCCGGGGACGCAGGAGACGATGCGCGTCACGCTGGCCTACGCAGTGGTGTTTGTTGCGGCCTTGATCATGTGGGGTATGCTGGCCTGGCTGCTCTCCAAGGTGGTGAAAGCGGTCGGGCTGGGCTGGCTGGACAGGGTGTTGGGTGGGTTGTTCGGCGTGTTGCGCGGTGGGCTGGTGATGCTCGCGCTGGTGTGGCTGGCCGGGATGACGGCTGTTCCGGAACAGCCGTTCTGGCGTGACGCACAGATGAGCAAAACGGCGGAGGATGCCGCTTTGCTGACCAAGGTGTGGTTGCCGGACAACATTGCACAGCGCGTGCGTTACAGAATTCGCAGTTAATTGTCGGGATAAAAATTCATGTGTGGCATTCTCGGAGTGGTCTCGCAAACACCAGCCAACCAGCTGCTGTATGACGGCCTGCAGGTCTTGCAGCACCGCGGTCAGGATGCCGCCGGTATCGCCACGCTGGACGGCCATACCTTCCATCTGCACAAGGACAACGGGCTGGTGCGCGATGTGTTTCGCACGCGCAACATGCGCGCGTTGCTGGGTAATGCGGGCATCGCGCATGTGCGCTATCCCACTGCCGGTTCTTCGGTGGATCACAACGAGGCGCAGCCGTTCTATGTGAACTCGCCGTTCGGCATCATGCTCGGACATAACGGCAATCTGACCAATGCCGAAGAACTGAAGAAACAGTTGTTCGTGGATGACTTGCGCCACGTCAATACCAATTCCGATTCGGAAGTGTTGCTGAATGTGCTGGCGCACGAGTTGCAGGCCAGATCAAAAGGGCCGCGTCTGGATGTGCCGACCATTTTTGCAGCGGTATCCGCTGTGCACCGGCGCTGCCGCGGTGCGTATGCCGTGGTGGCGATGATCGCGGGCTACGGCTTGCTGGCGTTCCGCGACAGTCACGGCATCCGTCCGCTGGTGGTGGGGGTGAACGAAACCGCCTTGGGGCAGGAATACCTGGTTGCTTCGGAGAGCGTGGCGCTGGATACGCTGGGCTTCAAATTTTTGCGCGATGTCGCACCCGGCGAGGCGGTGTTCATCGATTTTGCCGGCAATTTCCACAGCCAGCAATGCAGCGACAGGCCCAGCCTGAATCCTTGCATCTTCGAGTATGTCTATCTGGCGCGCCCCGATTCGATGATTGATGGCGTGTCGGTCTACGAAACGCGCTTGTATATGGGCGAATATCTCGCCGACAAGCTCAAGCGCGAATGGGACGGGGTGGATATCGACGTGGTTATCCCGATTCCCGATTCCAGCCGCCCCAGCGCGTTGCAATTGGCAAACCGCCTCAATATCCCGTTCCGCGAAGGTTTTGTGAAGAACCGCTACATCGGTCGCACCTTCATCATGCCCGGGCAGGCGATGCGCAAGAAATCGGTACGCCAGAAGCTGAATGCTATCGGCATGGAATTCAAGGGCAAGAATGTGCTGCTGGTGGACGACTCCATCGTGCGCGGTACTACCAGTCGCGAGATCGTGCAGATGGCGCGCGATGCCGGTGCGCTGAAAGTGTATTTCGCCTCCGCCGCGCCGCCGGTGCGCTTTCCGAATGTGTATGGCATCGATATGCCGAGCCGCAGCGAGCTGATTGCGACGGGGCGCAGCGATGATGAAATCTGCCGCGAGATCAGCGCGGACCGCCTGATCTATCAGGATCTGGATGACCTCAAAGCGGCGGTGCGCAAGAATAATCCCGAGATCACCGGTTTTGATGCATCCTGCTTTGATGGCAACTACATCACCGGCGACATCACGCCGCATTATCTGAATGTGATCGAAGCGCTGCGTGGCGGCGGAAATGCCAACAAGTTACCGGATGACGACCAACTGGAGTTGGAGCTGGATCTGGCGGGAAATGCGACTTCGATGTGAGTTTCAGAAGACATAAATCAGAGATATTGAGGGCAGGATGAGCGAACAAAACCATCAAACGGAAAACTGGCAGCCGGAAACCCTGGCGGTGCGCGCGGGGGCGGTGCAAAGCCAGTTCGGCGAAAACAGCGAGGCGCTGTTCCTGACTTCAAGCTTCACCTTCGAGAGCGCCGCGCAGGCCGCCGCGCGCTTTATCGGCGAAGAGCCGGGCAACATCTATTCGCGCTTCACCAACCCGACCGTGACGATGTTCGAGGAGCGGTTAGCCGCCTTGGAAGGCGCGGAGCAATGCGTCGCCACGGCTTCGGGCATGTCGGCGATCCTGGCATGCGTGATGGGGTTGCTCAAGAGCGGTGACCACATCGTCGCCTCGCGCAGCATCTTCGGCGCGACGATCAACCTGTTCAACAACGTCATCAAGAAGTTCGGCGTGGAGACGACTTACGTTTCCGCCACCGACGTGTCCGAGTGGCAGGCGGCGGTGCGCCCGAATACAAAGTTATTCTTCCTGGAAACGCCGTCCAACCCGCTTACCGAGATTTCCGACATCGCCGCGATCGCCGCAGTGGCGAAGGGCTGCGGCGCGCTGCTGGCGGTGGACAACTGCTTCTGTACGCCGATCCTGCAACGTCCGTTCGAACTGGGCGCGGACATCGTGATCCACTCCGCGACCAAGTACATCGACGGGCAGGGGCGCGTGCTGGGCGGCGCGGTGCTGGGCAGCAAAAAGAACATGGAAGGCGTATACGGCTTCCTGCGCACCGCCGGCCCGACGATGAGCGCGTTCAATGCCTGGATATTTCTGAAGGGGTTGGAGACGCTCAAAATCCGCATGGACGCGCACAGCGCCAACTCGCTGGAACTGGCGCGCTGGCTGGAAGCGCAGCCCAACGTCGCGCGGGTGTTCTATCCGGGCCTGCCGTCGCATCCGCAGCACGAGCTGGCGATGCGCCAGCAGAAGACCGGCGGCGGCATCGTGTCGTTCGAGGTGAAGGGCGGCAAGGAGGCCGCGTGGCGCGTGATCGACAACACTCGGATGATCTCGATCACCGCCAACCTCGGCGACACCAAGACCACCATCACCCACCCGGCCAGCACCACGCATGGGCGCATTTCGCCGGAGGCGCGCGCCGCGGCAGGCATCACGGACGGCCTGATCCGCATCGCGGTCGGGCTGGAGGCGGTGGTGGATATCCAGAACGATCTGGCGCGCGGGTTAAACAAATAACCCTGTTATTCGGAGTGGCGATGGATATTCTGGCGGCTCAAGTCGGCGGAGCACTGAAAGCACACGGGCTGATGCTGGCGACGGCGGAATCCTGCACCGGCGGCGGCGTGGCGCAGGCCATCACCGATGTGGCGGGCAGCTCGGCATGGTTCGAGCGCGGCTTCATCACTTATTCCAACCTGTCCAAGCAGCAGATGCTGGGCGTGAGCGAAGCG
>Ga0209317_1000161_pt1 | contig 91349 bp, 80 predicted proteins | sample RifGroB2_FD_183994 | JGI IMG/M metagenome (GOLD analysis project Ga0209317, IMG submission 183994) | Soil microbial communities from Rifle, Colorado, USA - Groundwater B2 (SPAdes) (version 2) | ecosystem: Environmental > Terrestrial > Soil > Unclassified | place: Rifle, Colorado | collected... | reverse complement strand
ATAATAAGCGTGTCGACATTTGATAAAACACCACTAAATGAACTACTTACAAACTTTTCAAAGAACGATGAAATCAAAGATATCTGTAATCAATTGAATTTGTTCGACTTATAACGCAACACTAATGATATCTAATAATCAATTATACGTAAAGTGAATTCTTCTTTTGTACAATATTTCGTACACTATGATGTTTATCAGATATAGGGAATTATTACTGATGGGGTATCTGAAATTGAAAAACATAAAACCTGTTTAGTGATTCTGGGTTATATTAGAAATCAAGGTTCAGAAAACGAGAGATGAAAAACGCATTAAAAAATATACTACTGCTATTTTTAATAGGTCTAACTTTCCCAATAAAAGCCCAGACTAATATGGCTTTTTATCCCATTGAAAATCAATTTAATTCATTCAACTATAATCCGGCATTTTTAACATCAAAAGGACAATTCACATTCAGTATATTCCCGTTGGCCGGAACTAACATCGGGTATAACAATCAGAATGAAATTAACAACCTGGTTTCCAAATTACTTTCAGGAATTAATGAAGATAATGAATACATTGACCTTGTTAAAAGTATGGTCAATCGTCCTACTTTTTTTCAGAAACTGGAAAGTGAATTATTAACATTTACCTATCGTTCAAAAAAAGGCTTCCTAAATTTTCGGATTATGGAAAATGCATCGTTTTCTGCTTCTGTAAAAGGACCGGTAAGTGAATTTATGATTTTGCCCGAGGTAAGAAGTGTCGTAATCGATGAGGTTCAGCGTATTCCCGCCTTGATTTTACACTTTAGGGAATACAGTGTTGGATATTCTATGCCGCCAGGTCATAATAAACTGGCTGCCGGAATCAGGGTAAAATTATACTTTGGCAAAGGCGTTTTCTCTTCCGGCATTTCCGGATCAGTTCAGAATCAATCGGGAAATTATTTCTTAAAAACAACGGGTAAGGGAAACATGTCGATGCCGGAAGAAACTATTTACAACCCTGATGGAACCGTAACCAGCATTCCAAGCCTAAAAAATTCATCATTAAAAAGCTACATGATGAATTCAGGGAATCCGGGATTAGGAGTCGATCTCGGTTTCAAATATCAAATCACACCCAAAATATCACTATCGATGAGTGTAATTGATCTTGGAAAAATAAACTGGAAATCGAACCTGAATTCAAAGAATTTTGATGGCATCTATAAATTTAAACCATCCAGTTTTTCAATTGGATATGATAAAGGTTCAGAATTCATAACCAAAACTTCTGACAGCATATCTTTCACCGACTCCGAATCCTTTGAATTTAAAGTGACACAAGTAAATTCACCGTTTTCAACTTCATTGCCACTAACCTTATATGCTGGGGTAAAATATCAGGTCAATCCTAAATTGAGCATTAATTTAGTTAACAGATATATGTTTCTGAAGGATTTGAACCATCATACATTATCACTTACAGCCAACTTTGATATCGACAAAAACATTTCAGTCAATACCGGATTTTCGGTTATTGGTAATACTTATAAAAGCATTCCTTTTGCCATATTATTCAATCGCGATTTTGGACAGATTTATATGGGTACAGATAATCTGTTGTCATTTCTTTCACCTTCTGTTTCTGAATTTTCCGGTCTGAGTTTCGGAACATGTTTCTATCTTTTCAGGAAAAGAGATCTGTATAGTAAGCCTACACAAGATTTCCCATATCACAAACCCAAAAGATTACGGAAAGTCAAAGATGATGGATTGATGCTGAAAGAATATCCTGAATTTTAATTACGGCCCTTTTAAAATCCCAACAGGATAACAAAGTTCTGACCATTGGCACGATTCAATTTCTCTTTTTAAAATCAGAAGGTATACCTTTCGATTAAAAATAGTAATTTTGGGCAAAGTTGAATCAGAATGGCAGATCAGAGAATAAGCTTACAGCAAAGGTTACTTCAAAAACTTTCACCGCAGCAGATACAGGTTATCAAGTTGTTGGAGATACCTGCCATGCAGCTTGAACAGCGGATAAAAAGCGAACTGGAAGACAATCCGATTCTTGAATTGATCGAAGGAGATGAGCCTGATGATAATTATGACAATGACGCGGACGATTCTCAATCGGATGACGAGTTTTCGCTGGAAGATTACATGAACGATGAAGATATTCCCAACTACCGCCTATCTACCAATAATTATTCTAAAGACGACAAACAACTGGATATGCCGTATTCTTCCGGAGTCAGTTTTCATGATTCACTCATCGAACAACTTGGTCTTTCGGAACTAAATGAAGAAGAAGAATTAATTGCTGAATATATCATTGGGAATATTGATGAAGACGGATATTTACGCCGCTCGCTGCTTTCCATTTCCGATGATCTGGCTTTTCACCAAAACATTGATGTAAAACTGGAAGACCTGGAACGCTACCTGGAAATTATTCAGGATTTTGATCCTCCGGGCATTGGCGCACGTGACCTTCAGGAGTGTTTGCTGCTTCAGATCATGCGCAAAAAAGGCAATGATTCTACTTGTCTGGCATCCAAAATTCTTCAGGATAATTTTGAGGAGTTTACCAAAAAGCATTACGACAAGATCATTAAAAAATACGATATCACCGAAGAGGAGCTAAAAGAAGCCATTGATGAAATCCTGAAGTTAAACCCTAAACCCGGAAGTTCATACAACAATCCGATGAGCAAGTCAAATCAGGTAATTGTACCCGATTTCCTGCTCGACAATCTGGAAGGAGAATTGCAACTCAGCCTGAACCAGAAAAATGCGCCTGATCTTCAGCTCAATGGCACTTATGTCGATCTGATGAAAACGTATGCCGGAAATAAAAATCTAGCATCGAAAGACAAGAAAGAGGCTTTGCTTTTTATGAAACAAAAGCTGGATTCAGCCAAATGGTTTATCGACGCCATACGTCAACGCCAGCAGACACTGACCCTGACTATGACTGAGATCATCAAATTTCAGAAGGAATTTTTTGTGGAGGGTGATGAAACCAAACTCAAACCAATGATCCTGAAAGATATTGCTGATTTAACCGGTCTCGATATTTCCACTATTTCCCGTGTTTCGAACAGCAAATACATCCAGACTCATTTTGGGATTTATCCTTTGAAGTATTTCTTTTCGGAAGGAATGCAGACCGACACTGGCGAGGAAGTATCGACCCGCGAAATTAAATCCATTCTTCAGGAATGCATTGCCAACGAAGATAAACGCCACCCGGTAACCGACGAAAAACTGGCCCTTATCCTGAAAGAAAAATCATACATTGTAGCTCGCCGAACGGTAGCCAAATACCGTGAGCAACTCGGAATTCCGGTTGCAAGAATGAGAAAAGAACTATAAGATGAATAAAATATTGTCAACAACTGCCCGTATAACTTCCATCATCTTTCATCCACTTTTAATCCCAACCATTGGATTTTTGTTGCTTTTTAGCTCCGGATTTTATTTTGCTGTTATTCCCTGGAATTTGAAGTGGTTTATTCTGATGGTGATTTTTATTTCAACCTGCCTGATACCAGCTATAAGCATTAGGCTATTATCAATCAGCCCCAGATTTGATTTAAAAATGGAAAAGGGAACCGACAGGGTCCTTCCGCTTATATTTAGCTCGATCAGCTTTTACATGGGCTATCTCATTCTCGGTCGAATACAATCATTCTCCGTTTTCCAGTTATTTTTAGTGGCCTCTATTCTGGTCCAAATTGCTTTAGTTATTATTTCGCTTCAATGGAAAATAAGTGCCCATTCGGCTGCCATCGGCGGATTGGTTGGTGGATTTTTTGCTCTGTCTGTCCGACTTCAGGAAAACCCGGTTTTTATTCTGATTTCACTTATTCTCATTTCCGGAATGGTCTGCACATCGCGGTTGATCCTTCAAAAACATACCAACTTGCAAGTCTATTCCGGGTTTTTGCTTGGGTTGTTAATTATGGGCCTGTCTATCCTTTTTGCCTGAAAAGAATTCAGCAATCAAAGAAAGATTTTTAGCCCGTCATCCAATTTTTCTATTTCCTTCTTTTTGTTTTTAGCTTAGTCCATTCCTTTTCAACAAAGCTGCTGACGTTGGCTCTTGTCCCCTAAATGCTTTATACAAAATCATGGGATGATCGCTCCCACCCTTCTCCAGAATGTTTTTCCGGAACGAATCAGCTGTTTCACGATCAAAAATTCCTTTCTCCTGAAACACCGAAAACGCATCAGCATCAAGCACTTCAGCCCATTTATAGCTGTAATAACCGGCATCATATCCTCCTGAAAAGATATGCGAGAACGCGGTACTTTGAAGACTTCCTTCCACAGGTTCAAACAAATCGGTGGTAGCAATGGCATTCATCTCGAACGGTTTTAATTCGCCTACGACTGGCAATTCACGATCATGATAAGCCATATCGAGCATTCCGAAACTCAGTTGGCGTTCCATCATATAGGCTGCCTGAAAATTCTGTGCCTTACGTATTTTTTCGATTAATTCTGCAGGCATTTTTTCACCAGTCTGGTAATGTACTGCAAAAGTATCGAGCCAATCCTTCTCGTACGCCCAGTTTTCATGCATTTGCGACGGAAGCTCGACAAAATCCCAGTACACATTGGTTCCCGAAGTTCCGGGGAATTGGCATTGCGACAACATTCCATGCAAACCGTGACCGAACTCGTGCAGGAAAGTAGTCACTTCGTCGAAAGTGAGTAAGGAAGGAGTGTTTTCTGTCGATTTTGAGAAATTGGTCACGAGCGAAATATGTGGCCTGATTTGGTTCCCGTTGACATTTGACTGCGAGCGGTAATCAGTCATCCATGCTCCCGAACGTTTGCTTTCTCGCGGGAAAAAGTCGAGGTAAAGCACCGCAACCAATTGGTTTTGCTCATCGAATACCTCATAAGCCTTAACTTCCTGATTATAAACTTCGATATTTTTATTTTTCTGAAGACGTAAGCCGTAAAGTTTTTCGGCAAGACTAAAAACACCTTCAATCACCTTTTCCAACTGAAGATAGGGTTTAACTTCTTCCTCAGTAAAACTGTATTTTTCTGATTTTAGTTTTTCAGAATAATACGCCCAATCCCAACGTTGCAAAGTACCATCAAGTCCGTCATTGGCAGCATATTCCTGAACCTCCGCAAATTCCTTCATTGCAAATGGCTTCGATGCCCGATGAAGTTCGTTCAGGAAAACATGTACCTTTTCCGGAGTCTCGGCCATTCGTTCTTCAAGTTTATATTCGGCATGAGTTCGGAACCCGAGCAATTTGGCTTTTTCGAGTCGAAGTTCCACAATTCGTCTGATGATGTCATTGTTGTCGTTTTCGTTGCCATGATTGGCACGCGAACTGGAAGCTCTGAAAATCTGTTCTCGCAATTCACGATTGTCGGCGTATTTCAGGAATGGCACATAACTGGGATATTGCAAATTGAAAAGCCAGCCTTCCTTTTCCTTCAACTTGGCTGCCTGTGCGGCCATTTCCACAATCGACTCCGGAAGCCCGCTCAAATCCTTTTCGTCGGTGATCAGTAACTCATAGGCATTTGTTTCAGCCAGCACATTTTGCTGAAATTTTAGTCCCAATTGCGACAATTCTTTCGTGATTTCGCGGTATTTGGCTTTATCAGCATCATTCAGGCTGGCGCCGTTCCGCACAAAACGCCGGTAGGTTTTGGTGAGTAAAGTCGATTCTTCGGTATTCAGCACAAGTTCAGCCTTCCGTTCATAAACTGTTTTTATCCGGAAGAAAAGCTGCTCGTTCAGGGTAATATCGTTACTAAAATCCGATAATTTGGGAGCTACTTCCTGCGCAATATTTTGCATTTCGTCGCAGGTTTCAGCCGAATTCAGGTTGAAGAAAATGTTCTGAATCCGGTTAAGCTGGTCACCTGCTACATCGAGTGCGACAATGGTATTGGCAAAATCAGGTGGGACAGATTCATCAACAATCTTCAGAACTTCCCTTCTGGCTTCTTCAATGGCCGCATCAAATGCGGGAATATAATGCTCAATCTTAATCGAATTGAACGGAGCAGTTTGATGAATTCCCTGAAAGGGTTTTAACAAAGGGTTAGCCTCCCCCGACCCCTCCGAAGGAGGGGCGAAAGAACTGGTTTGCGAAACTTTATTTTCTATCATGTTGTTTTTTTAATGTTGTTTTATGTCATTTTGAACGGCCCATTTTAAGCCCCCTCTTTCGGAGGGGGTTTGGGGGAGGCTTCAGTGTTTGGGTGGGGCTGCTTTTTTCTTCTCCACCGACCATCCGAATTTGCCAATCGGATCGCCCATTTTGAAATAATGACCGTGCGAATAAATTAGTGGATTCGCCCTTTTTAAGCTGAAAGCACCGGTTTCGGGATCGATGTACCGGTCGTCGGCAATCACATTCACCACTTCCGAAATAAACATGTGATGCACGCCGAGCTCAATAATTTGTTTCACTTTACATTCGATGCTGATGGGCGCTTCCGCCAGAATAGGAGCTTTTACAAAGGTTGCAGGAGCCGGAGTCAGTCCCATTTCCTTCCATTTGTTGTATTTGGCACCCGAACGGCATCCACACCAATCTGTTGCGCGTGCCAGTTCTTCGGTGGTCAGGTTGATCACATATTCGCCGGTACGCTTAATTATTTCGTAGGAATGACGCGATGGCCGAACCGAAATGTAGCACATAGGCGGATCACTGCTGATGGTACCCGTCCATGCAATGGTGATGAGGTTGTATTCTTCGGGAGTCTCGCCACAGGTAACCAACACTGCCGGCAGCGGATAAATCATGGTTCCGGGTTTCCAGTTTATTTTTGCCATTTGAAAGATTAGCTTTTATCAATGACAAAAGTAGAAAAAGATTATTCCCAATTGGATCTGGAATTTACAATCTCTTGTCGAAAACTTATCGGAACTGTATAGGAAACTTTGACTGCTTTCCCATCTTGCATACCAGGCGTCCATTGAGGCATAAGCTGAACGACTCTAACCGCTTCCTGATCAAGCGATTTATGCACACCTTTGGCAACTTGTATTTTAGTGACTTCACCAGTTTCATCAATCACAAAATTTACAAATACCTTTCCCTGTATTCCCTTCTGCAAAGCTTCAATAGGATAACGCACTGTCCTTGCTAAAAAATTCTGCAATCCTTTCTGCCCACCAGGATATTCCGGCATTTGATCTGCAGTATTGTAAACATCCGGCTGATTTTCAGATGTTGAATCACTTTCCTTATCTACCGAAAGCAATGGTTCTTCTGTGACCAAAGCAAACTGTTGGGGAGAAAGTTGAAATTCTAAAGTCAATTCACTGTCAACTGGGATATTTTCAACCTTGGCAGGAAAAAAAACGGCAATATCTTTCAACAACTTATTGAAAACTGATAAAAGCAAAGTATCTACTACTGTTCCCTTTCGAACTTCAATCACCCTACCAGTTTTATCAATAATCAGATTTAACTTTACTTTTTGACGGGGAAAGCTTTTGGCTTTATTTAACTCATCAAATCTCAACTTCAGTTCCTTGTTTATACTTTCTTTTGCTTTAGTGGATTCTGCTTTTATTTCGGGGACTTTATAGATTATGTCCTGGACGACAGGCTCCCCAGAAACAAGTTTTCCATACCGATAAGTGCCTTTTTTCATTAAATTCCCGGATTCATCAAATTGTTGGAATTCACCGTTTTTCAGATTATTGGAATATTCGCCTGTAAAACTGAGTTGACCATTCAAATACCACATTTGATAAACACCGTTTTTTACTTGATCGTCACCAGAAACTACCGATTTTCTTTCCCCATTAGGATAAAACTCAGTTTCTTGCTTAAGTGTTCCGTTTTTATAAATCAATTCTTTATCAATCGAACCATTCTCAAAGAAACTAACGTGAGAGCCATCTAAAATCAAATCATCGCTAACAAGATAATCTGTAGCATGAATCAATTCAAATTTTTTCTTTGTAAAGAGAAATCTCGTTTTAGTGACGATCTTCTCATTTGCATCAACCAATGAAACATACAAATGATCAGGACTTTGCGGATCATACTCAACCATTTTCGTTGACACGGACGAAGTTAAATTGGCAATAGAAGTTAAGCCTGAAATTGTGAAATTGTGATCAACAGAGTGTTCTTGTGCGAATAAATGCTGTAATGAAATAAGTAGCGTAAATAAAAGTAGCGCAGAAGTAAATCTCATGTCAGACTATTTATAATTAAAACAATAAGCATCTCAAAAATCGATTAACAGTTTGGATAATCATCTGATTTGCCTTTATTTTCAATAACTCCATTGTTTTGTTTATTGATCCGAAGTTAATCTATTTTGCATATTAATTCCAATTAAATTCAACCTATTTTGCATATTTTCAAAAAGTTTATATCCGTGAACTGGTTACAATTATTATCCCTGAAATTTATCATGTATATTTGATCAAATCTCTAATACATTGACGGATCGAAATCTAATAAATCTAAATTCAACGATAAACCACATTCAGTATGAAAATTATTTACTTATTCATTGCAGCGCTGCTTTTTATCAATCTTTCTGTTTCAGCCAAAAAAGACGAAAAAGACAAACTGAAAGACAAAACCAAAGAGAAAGCCAAGGGTGATACCATTATCACCAGTTCTCTGATTGACGGCCTGAAATTCAGGAGTATTGGACCGGCATGGTGCAGCGGCCGAATTGCCGACCTGGCAGTTAATCCAAAAAATCCAAAGGAGTATTATGTAGCCGTTGCCAGCGGAAATGTCTGGAAAACCACCAACAGTGGTACAACCTGGGATCCGGTTTTCGATAAGTACGGAGCCTATTCGATAGGGATTGTCGAACTCGATCCGAATAACCCGAATGTGGTCTGGGTAGGAACCGGAGAAAACAATCATCAGCGGGCTTTGGGCTATGGCGATGGAGTTTACAAATCAATTGACGGTGGAAAATCGTTCAAAAATATGGGTTTGAAAGAAAGCCGCCAGATTGGTGGCATTGTGATCGACCCGCGAAATTCGAATATTCTTTTTGTGGCTTGTGAAGGTTCAGCCTGGGGTCCCGGAGCTGATCGAGGATTATATAAAAGCACCGATGGTGGAACAACCTGGGAAAAAGTATTGTTCGTAAGCGAAAATACCGGCATCAACAATGTTGTGATTGATCCTTCCAATCCTGACATCATGTATGCCACTTCGGAACAACGTCGCCGGCATATTTTTACCAAGATCGGCGGAGGTCCCGAATCGGCTGTTTACAAATCGACCGACGGAGGTAAAAACTGGCGCAAAATTATGGATGGCCTCCCCAAAGTCGACCTTGGCGGAATGGGCATTGATGTTTCGCCTGTAAATCCTAATATCGTTTACCTGATCGTTGAAGCCCAGCTCGGTAAAAGTGGGTTTTTCCGCTCAACCGATAAAGGTGAAAGCTGGAATAAAATGAGTGATTACAGCTCCAGTGGTCAGTATTACAATGAAATAGTTTGTGACCCACTTGATGCTGACAAAGTTTATTCAACCGAAACGGTTTCGAAAGTAACTATTGATGGCGGCAAAACCTGGAACTCGGTGGGCAACAACAAACGCCACGTTGACGACCACGCCATTTGGATTGACCCGAAAGATACTGAGCATTTTATGATTGGCGGTGATGGAGGTCTTTATGAATCGTTTGACGGAGGTAAAAACTACGATTATAAGGAAAACCTGCCGGTGACCCAATTTTACCGGGTGAATGTGGATAATGCTTTCCCATTCTACAATGTTTATGGCGGAACTCAGGACAACAATTCGATGTATGGCCCGTCTCAAACTACTTCGAGAGATGGCGTAACCAACGACGAATGGTTTGTAACCGTTGGTGGCGATGGTTTCTGGATTGATACCGACCCAACTGATCCGAATATTATTTACACCGAATCGCAATATGGCGGAATGGCACGCTTCGACCGCAAAAGTGGCGAAGACATCAGCATTAAACCCCGCGAACGAAAAGGCGAACTGGCCTACAAATGGAACTGGAATGCGCCTTTGTTTGTAAGCAAACATGCACCGCAGCGGTTATATACTGCGGCCAACAAAGTTTTTAGGAGCGATGATCGTGGAAACTCGTGGCAAGTTATTTCTGAAGATTTGACCACCAAAACTGACCGCAATTCGTTTCCAGTGATGGGCAAATATTGGAGTGCCGAGGCGCTTGCCAAAGACGTATCAACCTCGCAGTGGGGAACTATTGTTTCTCTCGACGAATCGCCAGTGAAAGCAGACTTGATTTATGCAGGAACTGATGACGGTGTTATTTCAGTTACTGAAGATGCCGGTAAAAACTGGATTCAGACCAAAACTTTCACCGGAATTCCGGAATACACCTACGTGAGCGACCTGAAAGCTGACCGCTTTGATGCGAATGTGGTTTATGCTGCTTTCGACAATTTGCAGCGCGACGATTTTAAACCCTATTTGCTGAAAAGTACAGATAAAGGAAAAACATGGGTTTCTATCGCCGGAAATCTTCCTGTTAACGGAACTGTACATTGCATTGAGCAAGATTACCTGAATCCGAACCTGTTGTTCGTGGGTACCGAGTTTGGAGCTTTTTTTACTGTCGACGGTGGTAAAAACTGGGTTCAGTTGAAATCGGGATTGCCAACTATTGCTGTGTTTGATATTGCCCTGCAGACCCGTGAGTCTGATTTGGTGCTGGCAACTTTTGGCCGCGGATTTTACATTCTCGACAATTACAGCCCACTGCGCGAACTTTCGTACGAGTTAGCTGCCCGCGAAGCCCATATTTTCAAGGTAAAAAATGCCAATATGTTCATTCCAACCTCTTTGAAAGACAACCAGGGAAGCACCTATTTCCTTTCGAAAAATCCTGAATTTGGCGCAACATTCACTTACTACCTGAAAGAAGTTCCGAAGACTAAAAAAGAACTTCGTCAGGAAGCTGAGAAGAAGTTATTCAAGGAGGGCAAACCAATACCACAGCCAAGCTGGCGCGATTTACAACTGGAAGCCGCAGAAGAACCGGTACACCTGATTTTTACCATTACCGATGAATCCGGAAATGTGATCCGTCGGCTAACGAAATCTCCATCCAAAGGAATCAACCGTATCAATTGGGATTTGCGTTATGCCGCAACCCGCGCGCCACAGGGAACGAAATTCGATCCGGTTAAAGAATCGAGAGGAAGCATTTTAGCCATGCCCGGAAAATATAAAGTTGGAATGAGTTTATGGTTCGAAGGTCAGGAAAAAGAACTGGTAGCCCCGGTTGAATTTACCTGTCAAAAACTGAATATCTCCACTTTACCTGCAGCCGATTTTCAGGAAGTGGTGGCATTTGGTAAAAAGGTATCCAAAATCTCAGTTGCCATTAATGGAACCAACCAGATGACCAACGACCTGATTGTTAAGATTGAAACCATCAAACAGGCCATTTATGCAGCGCCGGCAGCCGATCAGAAACTAATGGATGTGGCCCGCAAACTGGGAGACCGGCTTGAAACACTTAAATTCAAAATGGAAGGGATACAAGCCAAGGCAAGCTGGGAAGAAATTCCTCCGGCACAGATTCCAATTATGGAGCGACTTGGAAACATTTCCTACGCGCATAACAGTTCATCTTCAGCAATCACAGCTTCGGAAAAAGTTGATCTTGCCATTCTCGAAGAAGAGTTTCCACCGGTACTGGAAGAATTAAAACTGCTGGTAGAAAAGGATATTCCTGAACTGGAATCGGCCTTAAATAAGGCAAATGTCCCTTGGACCCCGGGCAGGTTGCCGGTTTGGAAATAGTTAACCCTTTCCTCATCTGTTGGAAGGTGTAAAAATCAAGACCTCAACATTTGCTCATTTACAAATGTTGAGGTCTTTTCATTCTTACATGTCCGTCACATGAATGTGACGGCAAAGGATATTTGGCATAACAGATCATCAAACGGTTATCCTTTGCCGTTCGGCTTTAGCCAATGGATTTTTGTTGCTGAGAAATCATTGCCCCAATTCTTTCCTGATCATATCCTCAATTTCCTTGGCTACTTCAGCCATATCCCTGTCTTTCGGATCAATCGGATCAAAGACTGTCAATTTCAGGTCCACACCCAAAGCCATGGGGAAATAACCATGCTTCATCAATTCGTAGTTGCCATCAATAGCAAACGGAACGATCAGTGCCGATGGAGAAGTTTTGTATAAAGAAGCTATCCCGGCAGGCATAAATGGTTTAAGTTTTCCGTCACGGCTTCGTGTTCCTTCAGGAAAAATGCAGGCTGCATAATTATTTTCCTCAATGTGTTTGCCGAGCAAAAGAATATCCTTGACCGCTTGCCTTGGATTCTTGCGGTCGATCAGCACCGAACCACCATGACGAAGATTGTATGAGATGCTTGGAATACCCTTTCCCAACTCAATCTTCGAGATAAACTTAGGATGATTTTTCCTGAAGCCGACAATCACGGCCGGAATATCGAGGGTACTTTGGTGATTGGATACAATAATGAGAGGCCGACCCTGTGGTATTTTTTCCAACCCCCGAAAGGTGATCCTGGTTCCGAGTACCCAAAGTCCGTATAACAAACCATAATTCAACACGTCCACTGCTTTTTTTCGCACCGGATAGCCCCAAATCCATCGGGTAAACATCTGAACCGGATGAAAAATAAGAAGCAAAAGTCCGAAAATAATCAGGTAAAAAGGCGTAAGGAGATAAGACAGTATTTTCTTCATGTGGAATGATACTTATTAAGCAACAACAAAATAATCAAAAAAAATCAAGCTTTGAAAAATAATTCTCTGCAAATCCTATAATGAACAGAACGAGTAAGTTCACGCATTAAGCGGATCAACTATTTAAACAAGGAATGATTGTTAAGCCCCTTTATTTTGTAATTTTAGAATCAAATTAACATTCAGTTTAAAAATCGCACGCATTTGCATATTGTCCGTTAGGACATAAATATCAATAGAGGAGGATCTTATGGATGAAAAACTGTTGTCCGTTAGGACATCCACCGGGTTTCTTAATTCCCTACGGGAATTGGATTCTTTCAATCAGAGTAATTCTATTGACATTATTTCCCTACGGAGAAAATTTAAAAAGACTAAACGAATGAAATCTAATCAATAATCAGCTATGAAAATCAATCTACTCCTTATTTTACTGTTGTTTTCATGTTTTATCGGGTTTTCACAGGACGTAAAAAATCTGGCCCAAAAACTTGGATTTGACCGCAACGCGAAGCTTCTTATTATACATGCCGACGATTTGGGCTTATCTCATGCAACCAATAGTGCGGTTATTGAGGCTTTTCAGAAAGGTGGCATCTCTTCAGGAAGCATCATGGTTCCATGTCCATGGTTTCCCGAAATTGCCGAACTCGCTAAAAATAATCCTAATTTCGATATTGGCATCCACACCACACTTACCTCCGAATGGGACAAGTATTTCTTTGGTGGTATTCTGCCAGCATCGAGTATTCCTAGTCTGGTAAATAAGTATGGCTATTTTTACCCTTCGGTTGAAGCATTTGCTCAACATGCCAACGCTACTGAAGTGGAGAAAGAAGTAAGGGCACAAATCGAAAGAGCACTCGCATTTGGCGTAAAACCTACTCATCTGGATAACTATATGGGTACGATTCTGGCTTCTCCTGAATACTACCAGGTTCTGCTAAAACTGGGCAAGGAGTACCGGCTTCCGGTTTTAATCCCTGCCGATATGATAGCCGGAATTTCGCCCCAGTTGCTTGAGATGCTGAGTAAGGATAACATTGTAGTCGATCATTTATTCATGATTAACCAGGCGAGTCCGACTGAAAAATGGGGTGAACCTTACCTGAAATTCATTTCTGAAATGAAGCCAGGCTTAAACGAAATTATCGTCCATCTGGCATTCGATAATGATGAAACCCGTGCCATCATGGTCAATCATCCCGATTTTGGATCAGAATGGCGGCAACACGACCTTGATTTTGTAACAAGTAAGGAACTTCAGAAAGCCTTAAAGGATAATGACATCAAGGTGGTAACCTGGCGGCAAATCGGCGACGTATTATATCCGGCCAGTTCTGAAAAAAAGTAAATTCAATTCTTTAACTAATCATACCTAACCAAACCATCATGAAAAGAATTATAATTTTCCTAATCGTTGTATTTAGTTTTAGTGCGATTTATTCACAGAATCCGGGAAGCGAAATGTTATCGCTTTCGCAAATCAAAAAAAATGTAAAGACAAAACGCGTTGGCAGTTTTGATCAGACCGGAGGAAACGGCGATTGCCTGAGTGGAATTGTCAATGGCGAAAAACGGGTGATCATGGATGTAAAAGGAGCAGGAATCATTAACCACATATGGATTACCATTGCACCTGAAGCCGCAAAAGCCAGCCGGAATGACATTGTTTTGCGCATATACTGGGACGGGAACTCTTTCCCATCAGTTGAATCGCCGATTGGCCCTTTCTTCGGAAATGGCTGGAACGAAACGTATAATTTTGTGACTACGCCTCTCTCGGTTTCTCCCGGATGGGGAAAATCATACGTCAGCTATTTTGCTATGCCTTTTGCAAATGGCGCCAAAATAGAGATTGAAAACCAAACGGGCGAAAAAATTAACTCCTTCTATTTCAATATTGATTATACAGAAGTACCTGCTTTACCGGAGAATTCAGGGAGATTCCATGCCTGGTACAATCATGAAATTACCGATGCACTGCCCGATGGGGAGAATGAATGGGGTTTATTGGGCGAAACCGGCAAAAATCCGAAGGGTGAAGGAAATTACGTGTTTGCCGATATTCAGGGAAAAGGTCATTTTGTTGGGGTAAACTACTATGTGAATTGCCCATCGACGATGTGGTATGGTGAAGGCGATGAAATGGTATTTATTGATGGTGATACAACTCCAACATTAGTGGGTACCGGTACCGAAGATTTTTTCAATACTTCGTGGTGCCCCAAGGAATTGTTTCAGCATCCGTATTACGGCTATCCCCGGGTTAACAACGAAACCGGATGGCTGGGACACACGCATGTTTACCGCTTCTTTATTTCCGATCCGGTATTTTTCGATAAATCATGCAAGTTTACCATCGAACATGGGCACAACAACAACCTGACCCTTGATCTGGCCTCAGTAGCCTACTGGTATCAGGATAAAGCTGCACCCCTACCCCGTTCATTTACGAAAGAAGAACGGGTGCACAAACCCATCATCGGAGCTTCCGAAATCCACAAATGGAGAGATGCCTGGCGGATTGAAAATGGCGAAAAAAGCAAATTATGGGGCGACGAAAAACGATCTTCTGATAAATAGTACTATGTCTGGTCAGAGTTTCACTTGAAGTGAAACTCTGACTTAATCTCTGACATAATAACCCGGAAACGAAATTCATTCTCGAAGTTTTTGTTTCTTTGACTCTTAAATTTTTAATCAATGACCAACAACGATATCCTCAAAAAGCTTCGCGTAGCGCTTAAACTCCGTGATGACGACATCATAGAAATATTAAAACTGGTTGATTTCCCGATTTCAAAAAGCGAAATCAGTGCTTTGTTCCGCGCTGAAGATCACCCGAATTATGTGGATTGTGGAGATCAGATTCTTCGGAATTTCCTGAACGGATTGGTTATTTACATGCGTGGACCTGCTGCAGAAGAGCGAAAGCCTGCTCCTGAAAAGAAAGTAGAGAAAAAGGCAAAGCCTCTGGTAATTATTAAAAGATCGAAAAGACCAAGAATCGAATGATTTCTGATTTTTAGTTTACACCCTATTTATACGGAATTGCCTGAATTTTTGGCTTCCCGGCTTCAACCCAGGCAGTATAAATTAAGGTAGCTGTTACTTTTGATGATTCTTCCAAAAGCCTGACAGTAAACGAATTTGAACTTTCCCAAAGGTTGGTATAATAAATTTCGTCGTACTTTTTACCTGCCAACTCATAGGCACGGCTATCTGCCTGCAACAACAACTCAATGTAGGAATGATTGGCGTACAAATAGTTAAAGATGTACGATTGAACTCCCTTTATTTTTCGGCATGTATTAGTTTTGAACTGAACCTCACCAATATGTTTATCGATCATGGTTTCTTCATACCGACGGTGAATACCTGTCTGATTACTTTTTTGTCCATTGTAATTGGCTGCAATGTGAAGTGGCATAAAGCCATCGCCCACATAATGACCCAAATCTGCCGAAGTCAAAACAGCTTTATCCCAATGCCCTGTTTTGAAATCCTGAACCAGCGCCCGGTAAGTTGAGTCGGTGGCCCAGGGCAAAGTCCCCTCTTTCTTTACCTTTTCCAGTCCATATTTCTGGCATGCCATTTCGAAATTCTCCTCTATCCGGTGATTGTTGTTGAAATCATCGTAATTGTCGATGTCGATAAAGTGCTTCACAAATTCAGTTTTGTCATTTTTTTTCCTGATGTCAGCATCCGAGGCATGCTCACCAAGAATTGCGGCCCATATTTTCAACTGCTTCAATTCTTTTGGAAAGAATTCGACACAAGAAGAATTGATTTTTCGGTGAGCTTTTTCGCCCCAGCTACATAAGCCAACCAGAAGTATGAACAGAAATGAATAACGCAGAAACGCAGATTTCATAATAGGTTTTTAAGACTGGGTTAAAATAACTCAAAATAAGGATCGGATTAACCGAAAAACAAAAAAGGTGTTCAATTTCTTGAACACCCTTTTGTTTTGGTTGAGGTCAGTGGCGGATTCGAACCGCCGTACACGGTTTTGCAGACCGCTGCCTAACCACTCGGCCAACCGACCAATGATGGTATATTTCCCGTTTTGGGTGGGCAAAGATAACAAAAAAAAGTCCCAACATACAAGAAAAAAAATGCCTCAAGAATTTATTTCCCCCGGAATTAGGTCAATTATCCTGCCTGTTTTGGTTTGAAATTTGTAGTTTTTTGCCAAAAATTGTTAAACACTGTAACGAATTTTAGATCAAGACGTCTCATTTCGATATAACAGTGATTCAGAAACAAAAATCAAAAGGACTAGCCAACTTGATTCACCGGTGTTTAAGGGGGATTTTATTTCAAAAAAACTCCATTTTTTACCGGTTAGCAGGGTAAAATCCGTCATTCATCGATAAAAATAAAACTGAGCGTAGATATTTTACGAATTTTGATTTGAAAACTAGCAGAAAACAAAGCCATGATTAAATTAAACAACATTCACAAATCCTATGAAATGGGAAACAGCAGTCTCCATGTTCTAAAAGGCATCGACCTTCAGATAGAACAGGGAGACTTTGTTTCTATCATGGGTTCCTCGGGTTCCGGAAAGTCAACTCTTCTGAACATTTTGGGGATGCTCGACAATTATGACAAAGGAACTTACCATTTGTCAGGAAACCTAATCGCCAACATGAGTGAGAAAAAATCTGCCAAACTTCGTAACGAAATGGTAGGTTTTATCTTTCAGTCGTTCAACCTTATTTCGTTTAAAAATGCCATGGAAAACGTTGCTCTTCCACTTTATTATAAAGGCATTCCACGAAAAAAAAGAAATCAGATCGCCCTGGAATATCTCGAAAAAATGGGTTTGAAAGATTGGGCCAACCACATGCCAAACGAAATGTCAGGTGGACAGAAACAACGCGTGGCCATTGCCCGTGCATTGATTTCAAAACCTAAAATAATTCTAGCTGACGAACCGACTGGTGCATTGGATTCAGCAACCTCGTATGAAGTGATGGATATTTTGAAAGATGTCAATGATTCCGGAATTACCGTCATTATTGTTACGCACGAACACGATATTGCTGCAATGACCAACCAGATTATCCGGCTCAAGGATGGTCTTATACACGAAATCATCCGCAATGGCGAACTTAAACAGTTCAAGAAAGATTACATCCACGGACTGGAACCTGTTCAAATCCCAAGCTATGTTTGATATCGATAAATGGCAGGAAATTCTTGCCACCATCAAAAAAAATAAAATGCGGACGTTCCTCACCGGCTTTTCCGTGGCCTGGGGAATTTTCATGCTGATGATATTGCTGGGTTCGGGAAACGGTCTAAGCAACGGTGTTGCTAACAATTTCATGAACGATGCAGTAAATGCCATGTGGATCTGGCAGGGCGAAACCACTATACCTTATGAAGGGATGAAAAGCGGACGTCAAATCCAATTTCACAACCAGGATCAGGAAATTGTACAAAAAGTTTCAGGAGTAGGTGTTTCATCCGGAAGATATTTTATGGGCAATACCCGTTACTCCTATTTAAAGGAATCAGGCGAATACACCACAATTACCTGTCAGCCTGAATTAAAAGAAGTTGAAAATCTTATTCTGAACGAAGGTCGTTTCATCAATCAGATTGATATACTAAAGAACCGGAAAGTTGTAGTCATCGGTACTGATATTAAAACCGCACTTTTTAAAGATTCAGTGGCATTAGGCGAGTATGTAAATATAAATATGGTGCCTTTTAAAGTGGTAGGCATTTGTGCCGAACCCGGATCGACCCGGAACCGGAATGCTTATATGCCACTCTCAACTGCGCAAATGATTTTTAGCGGATCAAACCGACTTCATAATCTGGCTCTGACCATCGATGCCACAACTCTTGAAGAAAGTCAGGCTATTGAAGATCAAATCAGAAATGCTTTGGGCCGGCAACATAAATTTGATCCAAAAGATGAAGGCGCCATTGGCTTATACAATAAGTTGGAAAACTACATCCAAACCATGAAAATATTCCAGGCTATTAAAATTTTTATCTGGATTATCGGGATTGGAACCTTAATTGCAGGAATTGTTGGTGTTAGTAACATCATGCTGATTGTGGTGAAAGAACGCACCAAAGAAATTGGAATTCGTAAGGCCATCGGGGCAAGCCCATCATCAGTAATTGGGCTGATTTTGCTCGAATCGATCATGATAACCACCATAGCGGGTTACATTGGTTTGGTTCTGGGAACCGGACTGATGGAACTGATCAACTATTTTATGCTTCAAACAGTTGGAACTGCCCCATCTCAACAAGATTCAGGTACCATATTCCTGAATCCAACGGTAGACATTAACATAGCTGTCTATGCCACCTTACTCCTCATTGTTGCAGGTGCCATTGCCGGATATATTCCAGCCAAACGGGCTGCCAGTATTAAACCAATTGTTGCCCTGCGCGACGAATAAAAAGAGGAGGCATTATCATGTTTGATTTAGATCTATGGAGCGAAATTATTAGTGCTCTGAAGAAAAACCGGATGCGAAGCTTTATGACTGCCTTTGGCGTTTTCTGGGGAATTTTTATGTTGATTGTTATGTCGGGAGCAGGAAAAGCGCTTGAAAATGGGGTGCTTGATGGTGTAAGGGCCTTTGCCACCAACTCTGCTTTTTTCTGGACTGAACGAACCAGTGTCCCATATGAAGGATTTCAACGCGGACGTCGCTGGAATTACGAAACAAGCGATATTGATTATATCCGTGACAATGTGAAAGAAGTTGAGTATCTGTCGCCACGGTTATTTGGAAACCAACAGGCTGGCAATAATACCATTCGTGGTGAAAGGGCAGGGGCTTTTAATGTTTATGGCGATTATCCCGATTATTTTAAAATCGATCGCTGGACACCTCTTAAAGGCCGGTTAATTAACGAGATTGATATGCTTCAGGAACGAAAAGTTTGTAATATTGGCGAACGGGTAGCTGAAGTGATGTTCGACAAAGATGAAAATCCGATAGGGCAATATCTAAAAATTAGCGGTGTCTACTTTCAGGTAGTAGGAGTTATTCATGCTGAAACGCGGATCAATATCGGAGGTGGAAAAAAAGAAGAAACCATCATTATGCCATTCTCTACCATGCGGAAGGCTTATAATTACGGCAACAGGGTGTATTTCTTTTCGGTTACATCAAAGCCAGGTACCAAAGTAAGCGACCTGGAAGAAAACCTGAAAAAGATATTGAAAGACCGTCATAAAATTGCACCTGAAGATCAACAAGCCATTGGATCATTCAACATCGAAAAAGAATTCGTCAAGTTCAACGCTTTATTTTTAGGCATTCAGGGTCTGACCTGGATTGTTGGAATAGGAACTTTATTGGCCGGGGTTATCGGCGTAAGCAACATTATGCTGGTAATTATCAAGGAAAGAACCCAGGAAATCGGGATTCAACGTGCCATTGGAGCCACGCCGGCAACCGTAATTAAACACATTGTGGCAGAGAGCGTATTTTTAACCGTAATGGCAGGATATATTGGTTTATCACTCGGAGTTGGAGTGCTGGAAATATTGAATCAGATATTGCTTAAAGGCGGAGACAAATTGTTCTTTAGGAATCCGGAAATAAACCTTACGATGGCTCTCTCAGCATTAGTCGTGCTTGTGGTAGCCGGAATCATTGCCGGTCTGATTCCAGCAAAAAGAGCAGTGAGTATTAAACCAATTGATGCCATCCGCGACGAAACATAAAAATCAGGAAAGAGTCATTAGGCATTAGTAATACTTTTCTTAATGACCAATGACTATTTTCTAATGACTTACAAAATAAAAACAGAAAAACAGAAACAAATAAAATCGACCAATCATGAAAAAAATTTTTAAAATCTTAGGAATTGTAATCCTTGTAGGAATTTTCGGGGGAACTATTTATTTCCTCTACACCAAATCAAAAAAAGTACCTGAAGTATATGAAACCAAGAACCCATTCGTTAGCAATGTAGTTCGAAAAACGGTTGCTACCGGATCGGTCGTTCCACGTAAAGAAATTGAAATTGTACCCCAGGTTTCAGGAATTATTGACGAACTGTACATTGTAGCTGGCGATTTTGTAAAAAAAGATCAGGTCATCGCCAAAATCAAAATCATTCCTGATATGGTAAACCTGAACAACGCAGAAACCCGTCTGAACCGTGCCAAACTCGGATTCGATGATGCAAAAATCGATTACGACCGTCAGCAAAAACTGTACGACCAGAAAGTAATTTCGTTTGAAGAATACAAAAATGCCAAGGTAAGTTATGATTCTTCCAAGGAAGAATTGTCTGCTGCAGAAAATAATCTTGATTTAATTAAAAACGGTGTAACAAAAAAGGCCTCAACAGCTACTAATACGCTGGTTCGTTCTACTGTAAACGGAATGGTGCTTGATGTCCCAATTAAAGAAGGGAACTCGGTCATTCAATCGAATACCTTTAACAATGGAACAGCCATTTGTACCGTTGCCGATATGCAGGATATGATTTTTAAAGGCAAGGTTGACGAAACCGAAGTTGGAAAGATCAAAGAAGGCATGAATATCGAGTTGGAAATCGGAGCAATTGAAAAAGATAAATTTGGCGCAGTACTTGAATACATTGCCCCAAAAGGAAAAGAAGAAAACGGAGCTATTCAGTTTGAAATAAAAGCAAACGTGGTTCTGAAGGAAAATCAGTTCATCCGTGCCGGTTACAGTGCCAATGCAAATATTGTACTGGAAAAGAAAGACAGCGTTCTGGTTATTCCTGAAGGATTACTGAAGTTTGAAAAAGACTCATCGTTTGTTGAAATTGAAACTGCAACGCCGCAGATTTTTGAAAAACGCAAGGTAAAAACCGGAATTTCAGATGGCATCAACATCGAAGTTACTGAAGGATTGACCAAAACAGATAAAGTAAAGGGCGCTAAAATTGACCCTAAAAAGGTGAAGGAAGAAGAAAAAAAGAAGGCATAAAGAAGCTTCAAGTTCAAAGTTTCAGGTTTCAAGTTAAACAAAACTCATCTGATCAAATGACCTGAAAACTTTAGAAAATTGTTGAATGTTGTCGTTCTTCACCCTGAAGGGGTGGTATATTAATAACCCAGGGCAAGTGAGGAACGAACGACGCCCCGGGGAACGAAATAAAAAAGTAAAGCCGTCCGCAAGATCATGTTAATTAAAGCAATCTGGTTATTCGGACGGCAAGGTATTCGCCTCGGGAGATGAGGTTTAAAAAGAGTTAATAAAAAACACTAAAAAATATACGAATGAAACGAATGTACAGCCTAATTGCCGCAGCTATCATGCTGGTTGTTTTCACTGGTGCTCAGGGGCAGTCGCTCTGGTCGTTACAAAAATGCATTGACTATGCGCTCCAAAACAACATTCAGATCAAGCAGCAGACATTGAATTCAGAATATTACAACAATCAGCTCCAACAGGCTAAATTTAACCGCCTGCCAAACCTGAATGCCGGATTTCAGAATAACATGAGTTTTGGCCGGACAATAGGCCCTGACAATACCTATCTCGACATCAATTCAAACTCCACTTCCGGAAGTCTGAGTTCAAACGTTACGCTTTGGAATGGTTTCACGCTGACCAACTCGATTAAAATGGCCGATATGGATTTGCGTTCCACCCTTGAAGATCTGAAAAAGGCCAAAGATGATATCATGCTCAATATTGCGGCATCGTATCTCGAAATCCTTTTTGCTGACGAACTAGTCGTGGTTGCAGAAGATTTATTGAAAATCACTCAGCTTCAGATCGACCGTACAAACAAATTGGTTGAAGCCGGTAGTTTGGCCAAAGGAAGCCTTTTAGAAATTGAAGCTCAGTATGCCCGTGAGGAAGTAAATGTGGTGAATGCTCAGAACAGGCTTCAACTGGCCTATCTGGCCCTTTATCAATTTCTTGAATTGCCTGCAACCGAAAGTTTCAAGATAGAGAAACCTACTTTGCCTGAAATTGGTGCAAACTTGTCGTTACTAAATTCTATGGACGTTTTCAAAAATGCAGTTCAACTTAAACCTGTCGTAAAAAGCGCCGAATTTAAACTGGAAAGTGCACGAAAACAATTGCTTATTGCAAAAGGAAATTTAATGCCTACGCTTTCATTAGGTGGCAACTACTACAACTTTTACAATAATAAATACACCGATTTCCAAAAAAATAAAATTGCATTTAGCGATCAGATGAAAAGCAACGAACGTTATGGTTTTGGAGTGACACTTAATGTTCCTATTTTCAACCGCTTCCAGGCCAGGACCGGCGTGAGCAATGCACAAATCCAGGTTGAAAATACCGAATTGCAGTTGCAGAATACTAAAAACTTGCTTCGTAAAGATATTGAACAGTCCTATACCAATGCTTTGGCTGCATTCAAAAGATACGTTGCCAATCAGAAAACAGTGGTTTCTTCAAAAGAAGCTTTCCGCTATACCGAAGAAAAATTCAATGTAGGTATGATTAATTCGGTTGAATACAATCAGAGCAAAAATAACCTTTCAAAAGCCCAGAGCGATTTGCTTCAGGCAAAATACGAATACATTTTCAGGACTAAAATTCTTGATTTCTACAACGGCCAAACCATTGAGCTGTAGTAACAATAAAAATTCCTTTCATAAAGTAAATATTAGTTTTTTTACCCGTCTGTGTCAGCAGGCGGGTTTTTTTATGACAATTAACCGAAGAACATTAAATCTGCACAAAAATGGATTTTTCTGTCAGGATACTGATTTTTTTAGATTCAAAAAACTTACCTTTGCCCCGAAATCATTATAAATCCAAAATGGACGATTATCATTCGACGCAGTTATTAAAGTTATTAATCCGGTAAATAGAGCCCGTCATAGTCTCTGTTTGTCGAAAAAACGGAGCAACTATGATTACTTATTGGGAAACCGGTACTTCCTTTACCCGTCTGAATGCCTTCCAGCCAAACTGCTGGATAAACTCACAGGAACTTACCAACGAAGAAGTAGAAGAATTAATCAGCAAGCACAAAGTGCCGCGTGATTTCATCATGGACGTATTAGATACCGACGAACGTTCGCGTATTGAGGTTGATGAAGATATCGTAATGATTATTCTACGTGTGCCGCTCAACAATCAAAACAATGGTATCCCTTTTATTACTGTTCCTTTGGGAATTTTCATCTCCGGAAGTCAGATTATTACGATTTGCTCGCGTAAAACCGAGATAATCCCTTCATTGTTTAAAGCCGTAAACGATAATAAAATCAGTATAGCCAATCAGTTTGACTATGTTTTGCGCATATTCCTGATTTCTGCAGTTTGGTTTTTGCAGTTCCTGAAAGAAATCAATATGCAAACTGCCCTGATTGAAAAAGATCTGGAAAATGCCACCAAAAACAAGGAATTACATCGGTTGCTTCACATGGAGAAATGCCTGGTATTCTTTATCACTTCCCTGAAATCGAATGAAATGGTTTTGGCAAAAATGCGAAACGGTCGAAATATGAAAGGCATCGGGCACGATGAAGACCTGATGGAAGATGTGATTATCGAAACCAAACAGGCGCTTGAAATGTCAAATGTTTACAGCGATATTCAAAGCGGAATGATGGACGCATTCGCCTCTATTATTTCGAATAACCTCAATGTGATCATGAAACAGCTTACTTCAGTTACCATTATCCTGATGATTCCTACACTGGTCGCCAGTTTATACGGGATGAACGTCCCCAATCATTTTGAAGGGACATCTTTTGCTTTTGGTTATGTTATAGCTATCTCAATCACTTTGTCGCTGGTTGGAGTCCTGCTTTTCAAATGGAAAAACTGGTTCTAAACGATGGATTGAAGGGTTGAATCAGGCTAAGGATTTTTACAATAATTTTGGGAATTGACCTGCAAACTGCAGAACAACAACTCCTGCAGCAAGAAGATAGAGTAAAACTTCGCCCCATATTTGCCTCTTCATAAATATCAGGTAATTGGAAATCAGGTACGTCAATGGAATTGCCAGAATGATAATAATCTCCTCAGAAACCGCCGGATTAGCAAAAACGAGAACTATTGAAATCAGAAAAATCCAGAAAAAAGCTTTGAAGTATCTGCGCGAACTGATCTTTTTCCCATCGTATTGAGTCAAAAGGAAGAAACTCGCCAAAAGCGTAAGTAAAAATAAAAATCCAATGTAAATCTGTATCGGAAGGTTTTCCCTTAAAAATACCTGGTGCGAAGTAAAATTAGCTTTTATCGTTTGTATCAACTCGTCAGTACGATCTGTAGTCAGGTAAAAGGCTAAAGCAGCTAACCAGGGCAGAATAAAACCTAAGGTGGTTAATATGTATTCCCTCCAATTTACATTAGGGCGTAAAATGATAAAACTGATCCACAAGAGGGGAAAGAAAAATACGAGGTTGAAATAAAACAACGAGCCGATAGACAGAAAAACACCCGAATCAAATGCATTCGAATGAATACTTTCCTTGTCGTAGGTATTAAAAATCCGGTTAATGGAAAGGATCAGGAATAATGCGGCCAGGTATACCGGATGCATCGCCCGTAAATCTACCATTCCGCTGGTAATCAAAACAAACAGGCTTGGCGGAAGGAACGTTCTTGACCGGATAAAAGCGTACTGAACATTTAGCTTCAGGATCAGAAAAGAAAGCAAAATAATAAAAAGCAAAGCTACAATATGGCTGGCAAGCGGACTTTCTCCCAAAAGATAATTGACAGGCTGATATAAAATCATTGTGTTCTCGCCCGGGAAAAAGGAGAACATGGCAGGCTCCATAAAAGATCTGGCCCAAATCGCAATTGCAATGAATGGAATCAGAAAATAATGATAGGCATGATTTGTTTTTAACGCCCTTAGTAACATATCTGAAAAATTACTTCAATCAATTATTTGTATTTTTTATAAGTCAAAGCCAAGGTCTTTACGGAAATACATGCCCTCGAAATGAACGAAACCTGCATTCGCGTAAGAAAGATTAAGCGCTTGCTCCATGTTTTCACCATATGAACTGATAGCTAAAACACGACCTCCATCGGTACAAATATCTCCGCCTTTTTTTATTGTTCCAGCATGAAAAACCATACTTGACTCAATTCGTTCCAAGCCGGTAATCACTTTTCCTTTTTCATACGATCCCGGATAGCCGCCTGAAACAAGCATAACTGCAGCCGCAGTTCTGGAATCAATTTCAATCGTTTTTTCAGATAAGGTGCCCTCTGCGGCACCAATAAGTAAATCAACAAAATCTGATTTGATCCGAAGCATCACCGCTTCGGTTTCAGGATCACCCATCCTGACATTGTATTCGATTACCATTGGTTCTCCTCCACAGCTAATCAATCCAAAAAAGATAAATCCGTTGTACGGAATCTTATCCTTTTCCAAACCATCAACTGTTGGACGGATAATCCGGTCCTCAACCTTTTTCATAAATGTGTCATCGGCAAACGAAACTGGCGAAATAGAACCCATACCACCGGTATTCAAACCGGTATCACCTTCGCCAATTCGTTTATAATCTTTGGCAACCGGTAAAATCCGATAATCTTTGCCGTCGGTAATCGCGAAAACTGAACACTCAATTCCACTCAGAAATTCTTCAATCACGACTTTACTGCTGGCCTCGCCAAATTGTCCGTCAAGCATTTCCTTCAGTGAATCTTCTGCTTCCTGAAGATTGTTTATAATCAGAACTCCTTTTCCGGCTGCCAATCCATCAGCCTTCAAAACGTAAGGGGCTTTCAGTATCTTCAGAAAATCGATTCCTGCATTCAAGGTATCTTTAGTTACAGCCAAATATTTGGCAGTCGGAATCTGATGGCGCATCATAAATTCTTTGGCAAAATCTTTACTTCCTTCAAGCTGCGCGCCTAACTGATAAGGTCCGACAAACCGGATATCTTTTAATTGATCATCCGAACTAAAAAAATCATGTAGCCCCTCACACAATGGAACTTCAGGACCAACCACGACTAAATCAATCTGGTTGTCAAGAACAGCCGTTTTCAAACCTTGAAAATCGGATACACCAACCGGGAGATTCGTTCCCAAAAGTGAGGTGCCGGCATTTCCAGGCGCTATAAACAATTGATTGAGTTTGGGCGACTGTTTGATTTTCCACGCCATGGCATGTTCTCTTCCTCCTGACCCCACAATTAAAATATTCATTGTCGTAATTTCTAGCTAATTATTAAATTAGTTCGGAGTGACTAAAGTTCGAAATGCCTGGAGTACCTTCGGGCATCCAACTTTAGGCACTTTAGGCACTCCCAACTTTCTTATATGGTATTGCTTCAAAACGGTAACCTTGTTCCTTCATCCACCGAATGGCCGGCTGCAAAGTTTCGGTCAGGTTCCGTTGTGCTTTGATTGAATCATGAAATGTAATCACCGAGCCGGGCCGCACAAAATCAGTAATATTTTTGAATACCCTTTCCGGTTTAATCCGGGCATCGTAATCGCAGGATATTAAATCCCACATGATGATCCTGAATTTTTTCTTCAGGAAGCGGTATTGCGACGGTTTCAGCCAGCCGTGAGGTGGCCTGAAAAGATCGGAATCGATGTACTCACCGGCTTTTTCAATGTTTCGGAAATAATCCTGATTTCCCTTCTTAATTCCCTGCCAGTGATTATAGGTATGATTTCCTACCGAATGGCCATCCTTCAGAATTTGCTGATACACCTCAGGATATCTCATTACATTTTCGCCAACACAAAAAAAAGTGGCTTTTATCTTTTCCTTTTGGAGCAGATCGAGCACCCAGGGAGTAACTTCAGGAATTGGCCCATCGTCGAAAGTCAGGTACACCATCCGTTCGGTTTCTTCCAAGCGCCAAACTGCTTCTTTAAACAGCGAAGTGATATATTTGGGTAGTCTAACCCTTAAATCAATCCATTTCATTATTTCAATGAACTGTACCTTTCGAAATAGCTGTTAAACGTTGTTGACACTTCTTTTAACAGTTCGGGTTGATTATTTCGGGTACAAATCATACTCATTTCCCTCATGAAATATAAATGGCGCTGGATATCTTCATCAACCGAATTACGCATAGGTTTTTTCAACTTGAAGAAATAATCCAGTTGTAACTTATAATCTGTCATAATCGTGTTGATGATCTCCTTGCCCTTTTCGGCCTGTCCAGCCTTAAAATAGGTTTCAGCCATCATCATCGAGAAATAGTTATATGGTACGATCTTGTGTGGAATCAATTCAACACAACGGTCAAGAACCTTTGTTGCTTTTTCATTCTGACCTTCCTGAACAAGCGTTTCGGCAAGCCGGTTAAATGTGTTACGGATATTCATCATCATGCGGCTGTTGTTTTCGTCGATGTAAACATCCGGACGTTCCATGTTGCCCCATTTAAAATTATCCATCACATTCTGGTACATCAGCTTCGAATCGACCTGCCCCATGTTGATTCCGGTTTTATCTTCCGGAGATTTGATCGGCACAAGCTTATAGGCCAGACCTTCCAGTTGGAAATAATCCTGAAGGTTCAAATATTTATCGCGTCCGATAGTAATTGCAAAATAGATCGGACGTTCCCAATTGTTGTTGGCAATCATGTCGAGAACCATCAATTCGTCTTTGGTGATGTAATGCTTATTGCTGAAGTCTATCTCGAGAGTATCAACAATTTTGTCATAATCTTTTGGATCAACCACTTTATTTTTGATTACAGCAGCCTTGTCAACTACCATAAACAGCTTTTTGGATGGAATGTATGCGGCATAATCAGCCTGTTCAAGTTTTGTCCGTTTATCTTCGTCTTTTACAAAGTCGATTGCTTTCTTAAGTTCAACTGAACCCTTCAGCCGTGGATCTTCCATCAGATAAACGATGTCGCGCTTTCCTTGTACATATAAATCGTGCGTGAAACTGATAGGCAGAGGTTCCGATTGGTAGGCTTTGCTTTTCATCTGATCGATGTACCAATCAGTTTGGAAGTAACTCAGGTTACAAACACGGACGTCTGTGCGTACACCTTCCACCTCCTGATTGTACCATAATGGGAAAGTATCGTTATCGCCATTGGTAAAAATAATCGCATTGGGAGCACAGGTATTCAGGTAATTGGCGCCAAAATCCCGGGCAGTGTATCGGTTTGACCGGTCGTGATCATCCCAGTTTTCGGCGGCCATGATGACTGGCACCAGTAAAAGGGCCAACCCACTGGCCACACCCGCACTGGGGACTTCCGGCAAATATTTTTTCAGCCCTTCGTAAAGAGCCAGAACACCAATTCCAATCCAGATGGTAAATGCATAAAACGATCCTGCATAAGCATAATCACGTTCGCGTGGCTGCAGAGGCGATTGGTTCAAATAGACCACAATGGCCAATCCAGTCATTAGAAATAACAGGGTAACGGTCCAGAGGTCTTTTCGTCCTTCCACGCCTTTGTTGTACATGAAAATAATTCCTATAATACCCAAAATGAATGGAAGCAAATAATAAGAATTCCGTCCTTTATTGTTTTTAAATTCCTTGGGAAGGTTCTTCTGATCACCCAACCGAATGGCGTCGATAAAATTGATTCCTGTAATCCAGTTTCCGTTGGTGATCTCTCCATGGCTTTGAATATCGCTTTGGCGGCCGGAAAAGTTCCACATAAAATACCGCAAATACATATGTCCAACCTGATAACGGAAGAAGAACAAAAGGTTTTCTCCGAATGTTGGCACCTGTATGGTTTTGGACTGGCCTTCTTCATCCGGAACCTGAACTTTGCGCCCTTTAATATTTGCCCATTGTTTGTACTGCTCAACATGAGATTCTTCGCGGCTGTACATACGTGGAAAAATAGTACTCAGGTTAGAGTCAAAAACAGGTTTCTGGCGCATATCAGCCACTATATATTTTCCACCTTTCTGGATGTAATAGGGCTTGTCGTCCACATATTTATCAAGAGGAGTATTGTAGTACTGGCCATAAACCAAAGGGCGGTCGCCATACTGCTCACGGTTTAGGTAGCCCAGTAATGCAAAAACATTGTCAGGGCTGTTCTGATCCATAGGCGGATTGGCCGATGAGCGGATGACAATCATCGCAAAGGATGAGTAACCGATCAGGATAACCAAAAAGCTGAGCAGGACAGTATTCCAAAGAACCAGCTTTTTGTGCACAGTATACATGATTCCGTATACGATGGCAGCAACAAGCAACAAGGCATAAATAATTACACCAGTATTGAACGGCAGTCCCATTCCGTTTACAAACATGAGTTCGAACCAGGTTGCTATGGTGATAACCCCGGGAATTACAACGTACATCACTACTGCGAGAATGACGAATGAAATAGCCAAACTAAGCAGAATTCCGTTACGGGTAACTTTATATTTTTTGAAATAATAAACAAATACGATGGCAGGAATTGCCAACAGATTCAAAAGGTGAACGCCTATTGAAAGTCCCATCAGATAGGCAATCAGGATAATCCAACGATTGGCATGAGGCTCATCGGCTGAATCCTCCCATTTCAAAATGGCCCAAAATACCAGTGCTGTAAACAAGGATGAGGAAGCATAAACTTCACCTTCAACTGCCGAGAACCAAAAAGTATCCGAAAACGTGTAGGCCAATGCTCCAACAACACCGCTTCCTAAAATGGCAATGGTTTGACCCATTGTATATTCGCCTTGAGCCTTAACTAATTTTTTAGCCAGATGGGTAATCGTCCAGAATAAAAACAGGATTGTAAATGCACTGGCAAGGCCTGACATGGCATTAATCATGAAGGCCGCATTCGAAGGACTTCCTCCAAAGAAAGTGAATAGTCTGCCCATGATCATAAAGAAAGGCGCACCCGGAGGATGTCCAACTTCAAGTTTATACGAAGTAGTGATAAACTCACCACAATCCCAGAAGCTGGCAGTTGGTTCAAGGGTCATCAAATAAGTAATGGCTGCAACCAGAAAAGTAAGCCAGCCAACAATACTATTCAGTTGTTTGAAGTTTTTCATTCTAAACGGGTTTTAACGCTTGCGAAGATAGTACATTCTTTCTAATCAGAAAAAAAAAGCCCCCCGTGAAACGGGAGGCTAAGTATATAAATCGTATTGATTTAACTAGTCGGCGAGATTGTAACGGAAAAATCCGGTTACTGTTAAGCCCTTATCGGTACTCTTTAGGAATTCCGCTACAGTTTGTTTGCTTTCTTTAATAAAAGCCTGATTCAACAAAGTATTTTCTTTGAAGAATTTCTCCAAAGCACCTTGAGAGATTTTATCAAGCATTGCTTCAGGTTTACCTTCCTGACGGAATTTTTCCTTGGCAATTTCGAGTTCTTTGGCAACAATTTCAGCAGAAACATCACCCTTATCAACAGCAACTGGATTCATTGCAGCAACCTGCATAGCAATGTCTTTGGTTACCTGAACATCAACGCCGGATTTATTGAACCCAACGAGTGTTGACAATTTGTTTCCCGGGTGAATATAGGCGATTACAGTTTCAGCATCAAGTTTGGCATAAAAAGGCAAATCCAATTTTTCGCCAATAACACCTGTTTGTTCAATCACATGGTTTTCAACCGAGCGTCCGTCAAGCAATAATGCTTTAACAGCAGTCAGATCAGTAGCCTTGTTTGCAATAGCTGCATCAAGAATACGCTCAGCAAAGGCAACAAAATTTTCATTTTTTGCAACGAAATCGGTTTCGCAATTCAACACGATTAACGCTCCTGAAGTCCGGTCAGCATTAACTTTAGCTAACACAACACCTTCAGAGGCAGTACGGTCGGCTCTTTTGCTGGCAACGAGTTTACCTTTTTCGCGAATAATGTCAATAGCACGGTTAAAATCGCCTTCTGCATCAGCAAGGGCGGTTTTACAATCCATCATACCTGCGCCAGTTGCTTTACGCAACTTCATTACATCTGAGGCACTAATTTCCATAATATTTTTTGATTAAATGGGTTGTTGAACGTTTACTTACTCATCAATTTCTTCATCAAGATCTTCGTCATCAAGATCTTCATCATCGTCGATAGCTGGTGAGTCTACGCCTTCAGCAACTTTTGCTTTTCTAGTTTTTACACTTGTTTCTTTGTCATCGCCTTCTTTTTCGCGTTCAACTTTACGTTCTGAAAGTCCTTCGCGGATAGCGTCAGTCATCACTTGCACAATCAGGCTGATTGACTGTGATGCATCGTCGTTGGCCGGAATAACGAAATCAATTCCTTCTGGCTGTGAGTTGGTATCAACCATTGCAAATACAGGAATTCCCAAACGTTGGGCTTCGCGAACAGCAATTTTTTCTTTCAATACGTCAACAATGAAAAGTGCTGCAGGTAACCGGGTCAAATCGGCAATACTTCCCAGCATTTTTTCGAGTTTAGCGCGCTGACGGCTAATCTGAAGTTTTTCACGTTTTGAAAGTACATCCCAAGCGCTGTCTTTGGTCATCTTGTCGATGGAAATCATTTTCTTAACCGCTTTCCGGATGGTTGGGAAGTTGGTAAGCATACCACCTGGCCAACGTTCAGTAACGTAAGGCATGTTTACACCACCAACCAAATCAGCAACGATGTCTTTGGCTTGTTTTTTTGTGGCAACGAATAATACTTTGCGGCCCGATTTTGCAATCTGCTTGATTGCCAGGGCGGCTTCGTCAACTTTGACGATTGTTTTTTGTAGATCGATAATATGAATCCCGTTTTTCTCCATAAAAATATACGGAGCCATGTTTGGATTCCACTTTCTTTTTAAGTGTCCGAAATGAACACCAGCATCTAATAAATCTTGAAAATTTGTTCTTGGCATCTTTTTACTTTTTTCTTTTTAAAAAAATAGTCTCCTGAAAAGCAATTGCTGGGTAGCCCCTGTTTTTGAAACATGAGAGTCTGAGCAATTTAGATCCAAAGCAGAATATTTTTGTACTAAAAATATTAACGTTTTGAGAACTGGAACCGTTTGCGTGCTTTTGGCTGTCCTGGTTTTTTGCGTTCAACTTCACGTGGATCTCTGGTCAAAAATCCTGCAGCTTTTAAAGCAGGTCTTGAATCAGGAACAAGTTCCAACATGGCACGTGAAATTCCTAAACGTAATGCTTCTGCCTGTCCGGTGATACCACCACCATCGAGGTTTACATTAATGTCATAATTACCAGCAACACCTAACAGATTCAACGGTTGCAAAACAACATACTGCAGGATTCCTGTTGGAAAATAATCATTCAAATCTCTGTTATTGATAGTGATTTTTCCTTTACCATCGCTTACATAAACTCTGGCAACCGCAGATTTCCTACGACCTAACGCGTTTACTACTTCCATTAGATATTATTTAATTGTATTTAAATCAATTACTCTTGGGTTCTGAGCCTCCTGTTTGTGTGTTGGTCCAACATACACTTTCAGGTTTCCATAGACTTTACTTCCCAAACGATTTTTAGGCAACATCCCTTTTACTGCTTTTTCAATCAGTCTTTCAGGATATTTGCTCAGCAACTCGGCTGGAGTCTGTTTCCTTTGTCCACCCGGATAACCCGAATAACTCAGATAAATCTTGTCATTCAACTTGTTTCCTGTCAGACGCACTTTCTCTGCATTGATAATAACCACGTTATCACCACAATCAACATGAGGAGTGAAGCTCGGTTTGTTTTTTCCTCTCAGGATTTTAGCCACTTTACTGGCCAAACGTCCGAGTACCACGTCGGTGGCATCAACCAAAACCCACTCTTTGGTTACCGTAGCCCTGTTAGCTGAAACGGTTTTGTAACTTAGTGTATCCACTTGCTTATTTTTAATAAATTAAATACCAACTCGCAATAATTTAAATTTCAATTGTTTAGAGCTTTGTACTTTATCAACCCGGAATTGTTGATAAGATCTGCACACTCAACATTTTCAATTGTTTACAAGAACTACAAGTACGGACAATTATCGGGACTGCAAAAGTATTTCTTTTTTTTTTATTTGCAAGAATTTATTTGCATGATATCGAAAATTAACACAAAGGTTTTCAAAGGGTCTGGATGTGTGCCGGTATTAAAGGATGATGAATTTATATAATGGGAAAACATTCCTTGAAGTAATTGAATTATAATTTACTTTTATCCGTCCAAAAAACCAAGCTGTCATGGGAATCATTTCTTTTTTGGCTAATAGGAAATACAAAAATAACAGGCCATTCTATTACATCAGAGCGATCTTTAGAGAGTTGTTCCCTGATTATTTGTGTCGCATACAGCTGAAATCAAGGCTAAAGTCAACAGCCGGATTCGACATTGGATATATTCAAAAGAGGGTAAACTATTACAACAAGCTCACAAATTATAACCAACCCTTACAATCTTTATCAAAACTCAGCGAATTCAAAATCCCAAAAAAAATTAGAGCTTATTATTTCGACAGTTATGAATATACACGGTTCTTCAGTAAAAATCTGAGAGCAGCTTTTTTGCCCGGCGACATCACTTACGTGCCCGATTTCCCGACTATCTTAAAAAGCCGGCCAATTGGCAGGCATAATGCCAATTCGGTATTACTCAATCTGGATAAAATCAGGCACTTTATATATGTGACCGATAAAAAGCCATTCCTCAGCAAAAAAGATATGCTGGTAGGTCGTGGAGCTGTTACCCAACCAAACCGGAAACGCTTTCTGGAAATGTATTTCAATCACCCCCTGTGCAATATAGGACAGGTTAACAAAGACAATCTGAAAGACAAGTATTTGGTTGAGAAAATGACCATTGATGAGCAACTGGATTACAAATTCATTTTAAGCCTGGAAGGAAATGACGTTGCAACGAATTTAAAATGGATCATGTCGTCCAATTCACTGGCGGTTATGCCTCGCCCAAAATATGAAACATGGTTTATGGAAGGTACTTTGATTCCAGATTTCCATTATGTTGTAATAAAAGATGATTATTCAGATTTGGAAGATCGGCTGAATTATTACATCCAACATACCGATCAGGCCATTGAAATAGTGAAAAATGCCAATGAATATGTCCGCCAGTTTAGAAACAAAAAAAGGGAGGATGTGATTTCTCTTTTAGTTTTGGATAAATACTTCAGGGAAACAGGACAATACACTGATTAATTGTTCTTCTATTTCCATTCCAGCAATTTCTCCGTTTGTTTTTCAATCAATTTGGGCGGGAGAATATTCAATTTTTCACCATTTAAAACTTTCGTGTATTTGTCCAGATATTGCACAGCCATTTTCTTCGAGTTAAAAAATTCCATTGTATAATTGTGGCACTTCTCTCGTGAAAACCGATCCGCATGCTCAATTTCCCTTACCAATTCGTCAACTCTGTTTGACAAAAATCCCACTTCCGGATTTACAATTTCAGGCAAAGAACCATACGAGGTCCCAAAGACAGGGCATCCAAAATACAGGCTTTCGATCAAGGCCAATCCGAACGGCTCATTCCATCGAACAGGGAAAATTAACCCTTTTGATTTGTTCAGAAGCAAATTCTTTTCCTCTCCGCCAATCATCCCATAAAAATGGATTCGGGAACTTAATGTAAACCGAAATCCCATTTTTAGATTTAAACGATGCCCGCCCAAAACCATTAACTCCTCGTTCTTTGTCGCTTTTATGATATCAATTGCGCCTTGCACATTTTTTACACTCCACGCGGCTTTCCCAAGGAAGTGGAAAGAATCTCTTTTACATTCTAAATCGGGGTTTCCATAATCGTCCCAGTCCAATCCATTATAAACAAAAGAGTCGGAACCAAACCTGGAGGCGTGATTCTTCGAAACAAAAACAGAATTCAAGTCAAATTCCCGAGAATCATTGCAATTCCCGTGCAATGTGATAATATATGGTTTTTCGATTGGTTCTGACGGTTCAAAATTGAAATGAACGATATCGGTTGATGAAGGAATTTGCTCCGATAATTTTCTGGCAGGGTCATAAAAAAGAACAGTGGCAAAATCGCAAGAGGAACCTTTTGAGACAAGAAAAGTAACCTTGTGCCCCATTTTGCTCAGTTCTTTGCCTAAATACCAAATTACCCGTTCGGTACCTCCATATTTTTTGGCAGGAATTACCCCGGAAGCAGCTATTAAAATATTCATTTAGCTCTCATTAAGACAGACCTTGTTTTGGGATATATTTCAAAACTAAGATCAAATTTATGTTTTTTAATGAGAGGTAAATAATTAGTAACCTGAATTCGAAATAGGAAGTTAAAGAATGTTGTTTATTTTACTCCGTTAGGAGTTCAATGTCAATAGAATACAATCATCTTGAATATCCATTCTCCGTCAGGAGATATACATTTTTGAACAATGTTGATGTCCTACGGACAATATTTTGCTTTAGAATAACATTTTCTATTGATATTGCTTGCCTACGGCAAAATCGATGAACTAAGTTTCAAGTTATTATTTTTATATGTACCATACAATTATTTCTTTGGCAGGTTCGTTTTGCTTTGTAGCTTTATGACCTGATTCAAACCGGTGAAAAAAATTCCAAACATAACTCATTCAAGGATTTATTTTTTCCTGATGCTAACCATGGCGGCAAGTTTGCCCCTGTCGAAAGCATTGATGAGCATTGCTCCCGGCTTCCTGATGGTTAACTGGCTCATCGAAGGACAATTTGCAATCAAAATGCAGCGGTTGAAAGAGCGGAAATCACTCCTGCTGATTCTTTCGGTTTTCTTCGTGTATTTGCTCGGCCTGTTATGGACCGATAGTTTAATGAGTGGTTTGAAAGATGTAAAAATTCAGCTTCCATTGCTGGTTTTGCCATTCGTTATCGGAACTTCAAACCCATTGAATTCCCGGCAGGTAAAACTGATTATCTATACCTTCTCTGCAGCAGTAGTTGTCGCTTCACTTTGCAGCATATGGGTTTTGCTGGGTTTCTCCGGAAAAACCATTCACGACCCGCGCGAAATGTCGTTGTTCATTTCACACATCCGGTTCGCACTTCTGATCAACATCAGTATTTTTTCGATAGGCTGGTATTTGGTAAATACTGAACGGGAACAACTGACCGAAAGATTGCTTCTGGCAGCCACCATTGTCTGGTTAAGCCTGTTTTTGGTTATCCTGAAATCGGCCACCGGCTGGGTAGTTTTTATGACTGTATTAGCCGTATGTATTCTGGCAAGTATCTGGCAAATTAAAAAGCTGGTATGGCGTATTCCCCTTTTGGTCATTTTACTTTCCATACTCCTTTTACCTGCAGGTTACATTGCATTGGTGGTCCACCAGTTTTACGATATCGAACCCATTCCTCAAAATATCCATCAGGTTAAAACCCAAAAAGGGAATTCCTATGCGCACGATTTCAACAACAAAGAACTCGAAAACGGGCATTATACCTTTTTGTTTATGAACGAAGACGAACTGCGCGAAACATGGAATCAGCGCAGCATAATTCCATTCGACAGTACCACGGCAACCGGGTTTAACCAGTTTGTGCTGATCAGATACCTGACTTCAAAAGGGTTACGAAAGGATGCCGAGGGCATTGGAAAGTTAACAGAAAATGATATCCGGAATATTGAAAACGGCATGACCAACTACCTGTTTGAGAATTCAGTTTCGTTTTTCAAGCGCATTTACCAGATTGTGTGGGAAATTGACGTTTACCACAAAGGAGGAAATCCATCGGGACATTCGGTAACCCAGCGGATTGAATACTACAAAATGGCCTTTCAGATCATCCGCGAAAACTTCTGGTTCGGAACTGGCACGGGCGGGTACAATACGGCTTACCAGAAGAAATACAATCAAAATAAGTTTTTCAAGGAACAGCAATTCAGGCAACGGTCACATAACATGTTCCTGAGTTACTGGATCGATTTTGGGGTCATCGGGCTCATTTACATTTGTTTTGCCCTTTTTGCCCCGGTTTTTATGGAACGAAAATCACAAAGTTTCCTAATGATGATCTTTCTTTTGATTGTTCTGCTTTCGTTTATGAACGAAGACTCGCTGAATAACCATGATGCCATTTCGTTTTTTGCGTTTCTGTATCCATTGTATTTGTATTCGAAGTACGAAAAGCCCTTTGAATCTAAAGTCAAGAAATTAGTGTGATTATTGGTCAGTCTCAGGAAACATTAAACATTGTAAAAGCCAACTTGGAACCTGAAATTTGGAATTTGAAACTATGAACGATCGTCTTCCCCTTGATTTTTTTCTCCGCGATGTCTTGGAGGTTGCACCGGACTTGCTTGGCAAATTGCTTGTCCGTCAGTTTGACGATGGGCGTATTGAACGCTATCGGATTACCGAAGTTGAAGCCTATCGGGGTGTTGAAGACCGTGCCTGCCATGCAAGTAAAGGACAGACTCCACGCACTGGCGTTATGTTTCAGCAAGGTGGAACGGTTTACGTTTACCTCATCTACGGCCAATATTGGTTACTCAATTTGGTGACCGGACACCAAGGCGATGCCTCAGCCGTTTTGATTCGTGGTATTGAAGGTTTTCCGGGGCCAGGCCGTGTTGGACGCGAACTTCAGCTCGACCGTTCGTTTTACGGCGAAAGCCTGATCAATTCTCAAAGAATCTGGATTGAAGATGCTGAACCGATTTCAGAAATCAAAACTTCCAAACGAATAGGGATTGACTATGCAGGCGAGTGGGTAGACAAACTTTGGAGATTTTACTAACAACAATTATTTTTTCAGAATTTTGCGTTCTTGTCGATATAGACTAATCTATCCCATAGCATACAAGGGAATGTTTGCCATCCATGATTCTTCCTTGTAATCGGACAATGATATCCGGAATGCTTTTACCGGTTTATACTTTTCACAAAACAACCTGAAACTTTTGGCTTTCAGGTTTTCTCCCGATTTTACCTCGATGGGTATCACTTCCCCTTCTTCCTGAATGACAAAATCGACTTCCGAAGTGCTCCTGTCATTGGTCCAATAGCCGATATAACGTTCGCTGTCCAGTCGTAGTTGCTGCATTACATACTGCTCGGTGAGCGCACCTTTAAACTCGGTAAAAATCTCGTCGCCTTCTATTATTGTTCGAACGTTAAGCCCTGCCATAGCGCCAAGCAAACCAACATCATGCAGAAATAATTTAAATACCGAAATGTCCTGATAAGCGGCGAGCGGGATACCTGGTTTCGATACCCGGTGACTTTTAAGTAGTAAACCGCAATCGGTCAACCACTGGATGGCTAACTCAAAATCTTTGGCACGGGCGCCCTCCCTGATTACCCCATACACAAACTTTTTATTCTCTTTGGCTAATTGCGAGGGTATGCTTTGCCAAACCATCCTGATCCGGGGAACAGTTTCGTTGGGCGCGTGTTTGGAAAAATCGCCCTCGTAGGAGTTCAATATCCTGTTTTGGATACGACGTACAAGTTGCCAATCGCGTGTTTTAGCAAAGGCATCTACCACTTCAGGCATTCCACCCACATAGAAATAATACCGTAGATATTCTTTAAGTTTCTCCGCGAAGATAGAAATGACGCTCCAGTTCTTAGCCCTTAATGCTTCAACCAGTGCCTTTTCATTCTGAGACAACAGGAATTCTGAAAACGAAAGGGGGTGCAGGTCCAGGAAATCAACCTTGCCAACCGGGAATGAAACCTGGCTATGCAATCCCATCCCAAGCAGCGACCCGGCTGCAATAACCTGGTATTGTGGCGCATTCTCACAAAAGTATTTAAGCGAAGTAATTCCACGTTCTGCCGATTGTATTTCGTCTAAAACAATCAACGTATCTTCAGCTGTTATTGTCATTTGAGCATGTATCTGGAGTACGGTTATTATCCGTTCTATGTCAAAATCGTTGGCGAAAATAGTTTGCAATGCCGAGGTTTCTTCAAAATTCACATAAACGCATTTGGCATACGATGTCCGGCCAAACTCCTGTAGGAGCCATGTTTTACCTACTTGCCGTGCGCCTCTTACGATCAATGGTTTACGGAATTTATCTTCCTTCCACTTCTTTAAACTTGCAATTAATTCCCGGTACATATATCAGTTTTAATTTAGACTTGAAGCAAAAATACATTTTTATCAAGATAAAAAAGCAATATAGTAACACTTTTATCGCGATAAAACTACAATAACTTCCTTAATTTATCTTTTAACGATTTCAGCCACAAGTATTCACATCACTGCCCGAGGCAGCCAGATATATTCTGCTTTCGCTTTCTCAACTAGTTAAGACTTAATAATTATGTCAAAGGAAGTTGTCCCATCATTGCCCGGCAAATTGTTGGTCAGGCAATTCGACGATGGCCGTATTGAACGCTACCCGATTACCCGGTTTTAATCCGGGGCACCGAAGGTTTCCCAGGCCCAGGCCGTGTTGGACGCGAACTTCAGCTCGACCGTTCGTTTTACGGCGAAAGCCTGATCAATTCTCAAAGAATCTGGGTTGAAGTTGCTGAACCGATTTCAGAAATCAAAACTTCCAAACGAATTGGGATTGACTATGCAGGCGAGTGGGTAGACAAACTTTGGAGATTTTACATCTAATCTTTAAACCTCTTCAGCAAAAAATCCTGGTTAATTACCAAATAATACCCAAAAGCAAACGAGAATTTGGTGGTCAGAAAGTCGTAAAGGGCTTCGCCCTGGAAAGCAAATTCGATATCTTTCAGAATGTGCTGTTTCATCATGTAATTGAAAGCTACTTGTGAACGATCCTGCTGCGAAAGGGCAATGTTGCGGTCGGAAATGGACATGTAAATTCGTTTTCCGTAGGGCGCAATAAATTGATAGGCATTCCAGTAGTCGAGTGAAAATTTGCCGAAACGTGTATCGCCGGCAACCGTTACCGAATAACCATGACCTCGTTTGTAACCATAAGGAGCCGGGCCATCGGGACAATCGTAGCCCACCCAGTGCAGATTTAAATCTATATCTTTCAGGAATTCTTCACCTACTTTAAACTGTGTTTCGAGGCCGGTTGCATAATTTAAATCGGTAATTACTCCCAGCGGACTTGAATCAATTTCGCCGCCACGGTGATAAACAAGTACTTGCAAAGGAATGTGCACTTTAAGTCCGGAATTGGGAAAAATTTGTCCGCGACCACTCAGCCCAAAAGTAAAATGCTCCTGATAAGGATCGCCTCGTAAAATAAACTGCTCCCAACTCATCCAGTTCTGAACTTCAAGGTACTTCGACTTGTACAGAAACTGGACGCCTTCGCGCGGGGCATCGGTCATCATCCTTTCGGGTTCCCAAAGCTGTTTCACCAGTCTATGATTGTTATTCTCATTCAGGTTGCCAAATATGACTTTCATTTTCGGGAACATTTCGTATTGGGCCGAAAACCAGGGGCGCACAACGGTAAAATCATCTCGGCTGTGGTAACGCAAAAAGTGACCACCCACATCCAGTTTCAGCTTATCGGAAAAGGTGTAGCTGAGTTTGGGACGAAGCCAGGCGCCAGTCCAGGTATAACCATCCACAATGTCGCCCATGTATTCGGTATTGTGAAAGAAGCTCATGCTTTCTACCCTGAAATTCAGGGTTTTTACTTCAGAAGTATCGAGATTTTTGTAATGATAATTCAGGTCAGACAGCGATTGTGCATCGAGTTGGGCAGCCGCCAATACCAGGAATAGTAAGTAGAAGAGTTTTTGCATGAGTTTTTAATCTGTTTTACCACAGAGAACACTGAGTAAACACTGAGTTAGCAGAGCAATTTTATTCTCTGTGATCTCTGTAAAAACTCCTTTACTCTGTGGTTAATGTTTATTTCATTATTTCTTAGGCAGAATAAACCTGTCGTACAAAAATAAGAGAACTACGGCACTTAATGCCACCGAACTGAAAATAATCCAGACCGATTGAGGGTGGTAACTTCGCCATAAAAATTCAGTCAATTGGTCCTGATTGAAGTTCATCTGGCGGGCAGCTTCGTTGAAATAGTCCGTTTTGGTAAACGAATCACCGACTTCTGGAACCGACAATCCCCGTTTGATGACTTCCGCCTTCAGGAGAAACAGTTTATCGGCCACTTTTTCATATGGAGCGCCCGATAAAAATCCGGCAATCTGGTGGCCAAGTGCGATGGGCAAAAACGAAGACCCCATGTATAGGGCTTTTTTATCTTTGGGAGCAATGCTGCCCACGTATTCAGTAAACTTCGGGGAGCTGCTCATTTCGCCCAAACCGAATATGAGTAAACCGAATAAAACAACCCATCCGCTTTGAAAAGCAAACATCAGGAAAAGGCCAACTGACAAAACGAAAATACCACCCATCATGGCATTTAACGGACGAAAACGCATCACAAAAGCTGAAACGGCAATTTGGAACGCGATGATAAAAAACGAATCCATGCTGCTTAACGTTACTGCAGAAATGGTTCCTGTTGAAGTTCCGATAAGGTTTGCAAATGATGGAAAAACGGAATGGATTCCTTGAAAAATGACGGCTGTATTTACCCAATCTTCAACAAAATTGGGGAAGGTATAATACAATTGATTAAAAGCTCCCCAAAATAACGACATGATTACCAGAAACATGGAGTATCGCCAGTTAATCAGGGTAATAAAAATATTTTTGAATGGCTGAATGATGGATTGGAGTATTGATGTTGTTGTTTTTTCCCTTTTGGGTTCCTTAAAAAAGAGCAGGGTTATCAGAAAGTTTATTGCAATGGATGCAATGGAAAGCATGAAAACAAAATTCCATCCTTTACCTAAAACAATTCCGGCGACAAACGGACCAATAAATCCGCCGATGTTTACCATCATGTAAAAAATCCCGAAGCCGATAGATGCTGTTTCCTCATTGGTCGTTTTCGAAATCATGGCCGAAATGATTGGTTTAAAAAATGATCCGCCGACACAAATCCAAATGAATGACAGGAAAACCATTTCGAAACTGTGGAATTGCTGGATCATATAGAATCCCGACATGTAAATCAGGAAAGAAAGGAATAATACCCGTTTGTACCCGATTTTATCAGCAATGGCACCGGTCAGGATAGGCAAAAAGTACAACAACATGGATCCTGTACCCATGATTACACCTTTTTCAACCGGTGAAAATCCCATGGCGCCGGTTTCTTTCGAACCTACCAGAAACAGTCCAAAACCCATGTAGAAACCATACCAGGCATAGCGTTCAAAGAGTTCAATAATATTGGAGATCCAAAATATGGAAGGGTATTTTTTGAAGATCTGAAGTTTGGACATGAAAAAAGATTAATTATGAGACGGGAAAAATAGTTAAAAAAACTCCTATTTCCCATCCATATAATCAGCCCCAACAAACTGTTGAATCCATTCCATCGATCCGTAGTCTTTTTTCATTTCACTTAAAAAAGTTTTTGCTTCAGTATTCTGTTTGGTTTCATACAATCCCTTAAGAATGAAGGCTCTCAAAAGCATTTTTTGCCAATCACATTTTTGGGTATTTCGCGAATCCATCAGTTTCAATGCCTTGCGGTAAAAGGTCAGACCTTCCATTTTGTCGCCACCAAATGCAGCCGGGCGATACATCAGAGAATTGCCTTTTTCAATATATCCCATTGGTTCTGCAGGGTCGAGTTCGATAGCCTTTTCAATGTGATACATGCTTTTGGGACCTAAAAAAGGAGCTTTATAAAATGCCAGCGCTATTTTATACCCATAAAGAGCTCCTGAAAGACTGTGCAGCCGGGCACTATTAGCATGTGCATTTAATAACCTCTCAAGGTAAATATCAGCTTTGGTAACGTTCACTTTTGCCAAATCCTTGTGCTTTGCTCCAATCTGATAACCAACCAGTCCATACATGGCTTTCACCAGTTCTGTCTGCCATTCCAGGTCGGTTGTTTTTACCCGTTCCATTTCGGCAATAAGACCAGGCCATGGAGCCATGTTGCCAACGCGGTAACTTTCAAAAAATGCGCACTGGTAAAAGGCAAGGTCCTTTTTCTGTGCAGTAGCTGCCAGAACCGGGAAAAATAAAAAAGTGATCAGCAGTATTTTGAATTGGCAAACCGAAATTGCATTTGATAAATAATTTGTCATATTTTATATTTGATTTTTGCCATTCCGTCCGAAAAAAAATTAAACCATCATTTAACCTTTTCGCGCGGACGGCTGACTCTACATATTGTCTTTATCTACAAATATTTCGCTCCCATGGAGCTTTTTGTACAATACGAAAAGAAGCTAATTTCGATAGCTGCAAACCTGAACACTGAGACAGACCACTTTTTTACAATTTAATTCGCCGTCCCTTCCAAACGGTTTCTTTTCGAATTCTTCTGAAAAGGTTGTAAAAAACAATAGCTGTAAAACTAATCATTTGCACCGGATGCAATAAAACCGACCACAGCCCATGCTGCCTGCAGGCGATTGCCACCATCAACCGGTTAACAACAACCAACGCAACAAATAAACCTAAAAAAATCGGCCCCAAAGCAAAAAATACGATGAATGGCCCCAAACAGACCATGAACCAGAATATAAGCATGATCAGTCGCTGTCCGCCAAAATACTCGTGTATATTACGCGAAAATCCAACTACAGCCTCGTCGAACCGTTGATACATACGACAATAAACATCCACATTTCCCAGTAAAACAGCTATCTTAAATCCTTCAGCTTTAATCATCCGGGCTATCCGTATATCCTCAACATGCTGATTTTTAACTTTCGAATGCCATTGATTGGTTCGGTAAATTTCGGCATCGAACATCATAAACTGTCCGTTGGCCGCAGATAAGGATGGAAAATGGATTTTCTGTACCAAAATCATCGGGAGTAAACTTTGTAAAATCCAGTTCATCAACGGAACGGTCAGCCACTCGGAGAAGGATTCCATGCGCTGCCGGGGAAACACAGATAAAAGTGACAATTGTTTTTTCTGAAAAAAGGACACCGCTTTTGTAATTGCATCCGGACTTAACTCTACATCCGCATCCAAAAAAATCAGGTATTTTCCACTTGCCTTTTGGGCGAGCTGGTGACAGGCTAGATTTTTACCCAGCCAGTTATCATGAAGTTTTTCTCCAAGGAACCAATGGATTCGCTCATCCTCTCCGGCAACCCAATTCAGGATTTCTTCAGTATTATCTGAGGAATGATCATTACAAATGATTACTTCAAAATCAGGATATTCCAGTTTCTGAATACTACTAAGCAACTTTCCGATCACCGCTTCTTCATTTCGGGCCGGAATCAGGATCGAAACTTTGGGGTAGGTCATTGGTTTTTTATCCGGAAGATGCAACGCCGACAGGAGGTTCACCAGAGAAACAAGGGTCCGGAGCGCCAGAAAACCTACAATGCCAATAGCCAGAATTTCCATCATTCGGTTTGCTTGGTGACACAATATTGATAAAACGAATGGTAAGCCTGCTCGATGGCGTCAGCAGTCCTATCGCCCGAATATTTTTTCAAATATATTCGTATTTCAGGCCGGGCCTGACTGAAATGATCAATTAGGACAACTGCCAGGGCAATGATTGAATGATTGGTTTGATTTCCTGCAATCCGTATAAATCCTTGCTGAAAATCAAAGTTCTGTTGATGGTGCGAAATAATCTCGCCGGATGGGTAGATGGTAACCACATTCAGCGGATCTTGCAACAACTCGTTGGCGTAATGGAGCGACTCAATCAAATCACGACTGTTTTTGCGGACTGAAAATACGCCGCAACGGGTCAGAAACATGCGTTTAGCCAATTCTTCTTCGAGCATCATGACATGAAACCTGCGCCTGAAAACCTTGTTGCATAAATACATCGACCAATAGCCGTCGTACAGGCTGAAATGGTTCTGAAGTAAAAGAACCGATTCATTTTCATGAAAAAAATCGTCGGTAATCACACTTATTTTGCGAAAGTGAATTTTTTGCAGCACCCTGAAATACGAACTGTAAAACCAAAGCCAAAGCGGATGATATCGGTCTTTAATCACGATTGTTGATTTTTAAGTTGGTACAATTTCCACCAGGGTGTCTGGGGCGATTCGTGGTGCTCGAAATGATATCCGAAGAAATAGCACGAAAGCATGGCCCACCAGTGCGAACCTTTTTGAGTACGGGCATTGTGAGGCAGCATTTCTTGGGTATGTGGCAGCTGGTGAGGCCGGTAAGTTCCAAAATAAAACAACTGAAAAGTAGACAAAATGGAAGGTGCAATCCAGAAAAGAACCAGATTGAGTTGATTGATCCAAATTTGCAGAATATTAAAAACTACAGCCAGAATGACGATTTGCCACCATTTCACGTAATTCTTTAAGAACGAAAACCACCATAACCAAAAGTTCTGCGAATAAAGGCAAAAATCCGGATCGCCCTCTTCGCCCGGGAATCGGTGATGCAATTGATGTTTTTTGAGCAGACGCGAATACGAAAGGGCAGCAAAAAGCCAGGTTGCCGTGCTCCCCACCCCATTGTTTAGCAAGCGGTTTCCTGAAACCAATCCATGCATGGCATCGTGAGCGGTGATAAAAAGTCCGGTATATAAATAAGTTTGAAGGGCAATATGAACAATGATCATGGGAGAATTAAACGACACTTCTGCGAACATCAGCGCATAAACCAGATGAACCAGCCAGAGTATAATAATTGATATTCCAATCAAAAGTCCCATAGTCAAATTTACATGAACAGGTTTAATGCCAGAAAGAAAACAAACTGCATCAGCAAAACAACTCCCGCTATCCGGTTGTTGACTTCAACCTTCAGAATTCGGACCATCAGGAATAAAAAACCGGAAATCAGAAACCAGTCGATGTAATTTTTATGTGGAATACTATCGAAAGCCCAGTACCACATATCGGTGGCTATGGCGACAGGTTCCATCACAAAATCAAAAACCAACATGACAAAAGCTCCAAGTACCGGGAAATACCACGAATCGCGGATCGGTTTTCCCAACGCAGAAATACAATAAACCAGAACCAGCCAGTTGATTCCAATTACAAGTGGAGTATTCCAGATTTTTGGGCCCAGCGAATTGCCGTATTTATAAAATCCAAACAAAACCTGTGTATTTACCCCAATTAATTCCACCGCAAAACCAAACAATACAATTCCTGAAAAAATGATCCAACTCTTCCGGTTTTTAGGCTCATGAAAAACCATTAACAAAACAACTGCCCCTACCATCCCAAAAGGTGTCAGTTTTTGGAAAATGGGTTGCAACGACCGGTTCATGAATCCAATAATTCCAACCAGATACCAAATTACCACCAAAACCTTTACGATTTGATCATTCGGAAGTCGCTTCATGGTTCATTCTTTAAATATTGTTCTTTAACCAGGCCGTCAACAATTCGCGCAGACGATAAACATAACGGGATTCCTCCACCCGGGTGAACACTCCCGCCCACAAAATACAAACCACGAATGTCGCTTCTGAAATTGGCATGGCGGTTAAATGAGGCATACCGGCTGTTCGAGCTGCTTCCGTATATGGAACCGTTCACCGAACCTGTTTGTTTAGCTATTTCAGGAGGTGAAAGTACTTCTTCACAAACGATATGATCCGACAATTTTCGGTTCAGCATTCGTTCCAGTTTTTCCAGTATTTGCTTACGCGACCGACTAATCAGTTCATCCCAGTTTTGACCAATATTAGCCGGAGCATTGATCATTACAAACCAATTCTCATTTCCTTCAGGAGCATCATTTTTATTGTATTTGCTGCTGATGTAAATGTACACCGTCGGATCAGAATACACCTCTTTCAATTGAAACAAAGATTTAAATTCTGCCTGATAATCGGCGCTAAAAAGGATATTGTGAATGTCGAGTTCAGGAGAAATCCCTTTTATTCCCCAGTAAAAAATAAGTGCCGACGATGAACGCTCTTCCTTCCTGATTTTTGCCAGCCGTTTCTGATCAGGCATCAGCGAAGAATAAAACCTGTAAATGTCGATATCGCTGACAACCAAATCAGACGGGACAAAACCGGAACCAATCCAAACACCACTTACTTTTCCATTGTTATACTCTACTTTATGAACAGGCTGACCGAAATGAAATTTCACATTCAAACGTAAAGACTGTTTCATGAGCGAATCGGCAATCTGAATCATCCCCTTTTCGGGTATAAATGCCCCCAGATTGTGTTCCAGGTGGGAGATCACACTTAAAGTTGCCGGAGTCTGGTATGGATTGCTTCCATTATAGGTGGCATACCGATCAAACAATTGAACCAGCTTTTTTTCACCCAGCTCACGGGTATTGAAATCGTGCAGACTACTAAAAGCATGAAGTTGCCTGAAGCATAGCAATGTTTTCAGCGATTTCAGGTTTATCAGGTTTTTCAATCTGTGAAACGACCCGAAAATAAACAGATCGGCAGTTAAGTCATAAACTATAGCCGCTTTTTGGAGATAAGCTATAACCTTATTTGCCGGAGTTTTAAAATTACTTTCAACCTCGGCAGCCAGTTTATTGACATCGCTGAAAGCTTCAATCTGTGTATTATCAGGATAGAAATATTTGGTAATCACTTTGAGTTTCAAAACCGGGAATTTCAAATCGTCGTCGAGCAACTCAAAAACCAATTCAGGCATTGTAAACAGCGAAGGTCCGGCATCAAACCGGAATCCATCCGTTTTTCGTTCTGAAAGCTTTCCTCCTGAACGGTCGGAACTCTCGTAAACATCAATTTGAAAGCCCCGACGGGCCAACCTGATGGCCGTTGCCAATCCCCCTATTCCCGAACCTATAATGATTGCTTGTGCCATGACACAATAAATTTATGAAAAACAAAGTGGTATCAAAAATAATTTTGTAATTTACTAAAACAATTTGAGCTTAATTTGTTTAAGTATATATGAAATAAATTAAACAAGTGAAGAAAAAGGTATTTATTATCGGTACAGGATTGGGAGGATTGACCACTGCCCTGCGATTATCAAGCAGAGGATACGAAGTTGAAATGGTTGAAAAATACCACAAAGCCGGAGGCAGGCTCAATTTACTTGAAAAGGATGGTTTTAAATTCGACCTCGGCCCTACCTTTTTTAGTATGAGTTATGAATTTCAGGAACTGATAAAAGACTGCAACATTGAAATGCCATTTGAGTTTGTAGAACTTGATCCGCTCTATTCAGTCCATTTTGAAGGCGACCAGCGAAGCTACCTGATTTATAAAGATTTGAAAAAACTGGCGCTCGAATTTCAGGATGTAGAACCCGATTTCGAAAAAAAACTGCATAAGTTTCTGAAGGCTGCCGGTCAAATGTTTCACGATACTGAAAATATCGTAATCAAAAGTAATTTCGATTCGCTTGCAGCCTATTTACTGAAACTGACCACAGTGCCAATTAAACATGCTCCTAAAATGTTCTATTCGATGTGGACCGAAATGGAACGTAATTTTGAATCGTTCGAAGTGAAAGTAATTTTTTCGCTGGTCGGTTTTTTCCTGGGAGCAACTCCTTTCGACACGCCGGCCGTTTATACGCTTCTCAATTACACAGAGCTGATGCACGACGGCTATTTCAATGTAAAAGGTGGCATGTACAAAATCGTGGAAGGACTACTTCCTGAATTGGAAAAACGGGGTGTCAAAATTCACTATAATACTGAAATTACAGACTTTTCAGAAGAAAACGGGAAAATCAGTTCGTTTACAGATAGTTCGGGAAAAGAATGGAAAGCTGATCAATTTGTTGTGAATGCCGATGCCGCCTGGTTTCGCGGTGCCATTATGAAGCGTACGGCGTTTTCAGAAAAGAAACTCGATGCAAAAAAATGGACACTCGCACCTTTGACCATTTACCTCGGATTAGATTGTAAAGTTCCGGAGATGTTTCATCACAACTATTTTCTTCGAAGAAACTTTAAGGAATATGCCGGTAAAATTTTTAAGAACAAAATAAAGCTCGATAAACCCTATTATTACGTCAACATTCAATCAATGCACAATCCGGAGTATGCGCCTAAGGGAAAAGAATGTATATTTATACTTTGTCCGGTACCTGATTTAAGATTTAAAACTGACTGGAGCGATGATCATGAAATTGCCGATAGTATTATTCAGGATTTGAGTGACCGTACCGGATTCGATTTTCATCAGCATACCGAGGTCAAAGTAGTATTGAATCCGGAACATTGGCAAAACATGTTTGGATTGTATAAGGGGAGTGGACTTGGGCTGGCACATGATCTGAACCAGGTTGGAGGTTTCAGACCTAAAAATAAGGATGAAAAATTCAGTAATTTATACTATGTCGGAGCTTCAACAGTTCCCGGAACAGGCTTACCAATGGTTGTTATCAGTTCCCGATTAGTAACCGAACGAATACAGAAAGACAATGGATTTGTATCGTAAAAATAACCTCGACTGTAGCAGGATTACGACCCGGAACTACAGTACATCTTTTTCGTTGGGAGTGCGTTTGCTGAGCCCGAGATACCGTGAAGGAATTTACAGTATATATGGTTTTGTTCGTTATGCCGACGAAATTGTAGATACGTTTACCGATCAGGATCAACATGTTATATTCAACGAATTCAGGAAGGAAACCTTTACCGCCATTGAACGCAAATTCAGCATCAACCCAATCATCGACAGCTTTCAGGTGGCTGTGCATAAATTCAGCATAGACCTTGAATTAATAGAAGCTTTCCTGCTTAGCATGGAAATGGACCTTTCAAATAATACCTATTCGCCCGAACTATTGAAAACCTATATTTATGGTTCAGCCGAAGTTGTTGGCCTGATGTGTCTTCGGGTATTTTATTTTAATGAACCTGAAAAATACGATGAACTGGTAATTCCGGCACGTAAACTTGGCGAAGCTTTCCAGAAGGTTAATTTTTTGCGTGATGCACAAGACGATTTTAATGAAAAAGGACGTATCTATTTCAAAAATATTGATTTCTCGAATTTCTCCGGTGAAACTAAAAAGCAGATCGAAGATGAAATTGAAAATGACTTTCGGGAATCTATTGATGGCATTCGCCGTCTTAAAAAACAAGTCAGGCTTGGTGTTTATCTGGCTTACAGCTATTATATACACCTTCTAAAAGAAATCAAAAAAGCGCGACCCGAAGAAATCCTGAAAAAAAGATATCGCATTTCAAACCGTCGGAAAAGCTATTTGCTTGTGAATGCCTATCTGAAAAATGCCTTGAACCTTCTTTAATCAAACTGCAATTTACAAGGTGAACGAATTACTGATAAAATGTAATATTACGGTTCGCTCCTCAATTTTTTCTATTTTTGTACCAAAATAAACGGATTCCAATATACAGAGGTGTCCGAAATGTCATAATTTTATGGTCAAGAAAGTGTTTTTGACTTTTTGCTTTTTCCTTTTTTACCTGATTTTAAGATGTTCAAACTTTTCCTATATCCACTTTCTGCTATTTACGGGTTAATCATTTCGATACGGAATTTTCTGTACGATTATAAACTTTTCCAATCCATCGAATTTGAAATTCCGGTAATTTCAATCGGGAATATTACTGTTGGAGGAACTGGGAAAACACCTCATACCGAATACCTGGTTGACCTTCTGCGTAAACAATTTACGGTAACAACGATCAGTCGCGGGTACAAACGAAAAACCAAAGGTTATCAGGAGGTACAGGTTGATTCGCTTGCATCGGCTATTGGAGATGAGCCATTGCAGATTAAAACCAAGTTCAGTGATATCCAGGTTATTGTTGACGAAAAACGGGTTCATGCCATCAAAAAAATTCAGGTACAGGAAGCCTCCACGCTGCCTGATGTTATTTTACTCGACGACGCCTTTCAGCACCGCAGCGTAAGCGCAGGGATAAACATTTTACTGATCGATTTTAACCGCCCCATTGACAAGGACCAACTGATGCCTGTGGGCCGTTTGCGCGAATCAAAATGGCAGATGCGTCGTGCCAACGTAATTATTTATACCAAATGTCCACAGGAGATTTCGCCGATCACACGTCGCATCCTCATGAAAGATGTGAATCTGCGCCCTTATCAAAACCTGTTTTTTACAACTATGGTTTATCAGCCACTCACTCCCGTGTTTCCTGACATGGCCATTGGAACTCCAAAACTGGCATCCGACAAAGTGAGCGTTTTACTGGTAACCGGAATTGCCAATCCGGAACATCTACGAAAATATCTGAGTAACTTTACTGAAAACATCACTGATTTAAAGTACCCCGATCACCATAATTTCAACAATGCAAACATCCAGCAAATTGAGCAAAAGTTTGCCGGAATTGAAGCCACAAATAAAATTATCATCACCACCGAAAAAGATTCAATGAGATTAAAAGACATGGATTTGTCCGAATCGATGAAAGCAAATCTGTTTTTTATTCCACTTAAAATAAAATTTCTGGATAGCGAAGGAAAAAACTTCGACGAAAAAATTATGACCTATGTTAGAGAAAATAAAAGCAACCGCGACCTTCATAAACGAAAAAATAAAAAGGTCAATTGATGCCGGAATAATTCTGGGCTCGGGGCTTGGCGGACTGGTTAGGGAAATTGAAATTGAACTGGAAATTCCGTACAGCGAAATTCCTGACTTTCCGGTTTCAACCGTTGAAGGACATTCCGGGAAACTGATTATCGGGAAGCTGGCAGGAAAAACTGTGCTGGCTATGCAGGGGCGTTTTCACTATTACGAAGGCTATTCCATGAAAGAAGTAACTTTTCCCGTAAGGGTCATGAAACTGATGGGAATCAATACCCTTTTTGTTTCCAACGCTTCCGGAGGGTTAAATCCAACTTACAGTGTGGGCGATGTCGTGATTATTTCCGATCACATCAATTTCTTTCCCGAACATCCGCTTCGGGGAACAAATATCAATGAACTCGGTACTCGTTTTCCTGATATGAGCAAATCGTACGATCCATATCTGCGCAACAAAGCCAAAGCCATTGCCCTGAAAAACGGTATCCCTGTGAAAGAGGGCGTTTATGTTGGAGTCTCAGGACCAACCTTTGAAACACCAGCTGAATACCTGATGTTCCGGAATTTAGGAGCCGATGTGGTGGGAATGTCAACTGTTCCTGAAGTCATTGTAGCACGACATATGGAAATGACTGTCTTTGGAATTTCGATTGTGACCGACAGCGGTGTTCCCGGACAAATCGTTGAAATCTCGCACGAAGAAGTTCAGGAAGTTGCAATGAAAGCCGAACCCCACATGACACTGATTCTGAAAGAATTGGTGGCGGGGTTGTAAAAGTTCCAAATTCAAAGTTCCAAATTCAAAGTTGCTTTTCAGCCCTGATAAGGGCGGTATATCAATAGCCCGGGGTAAATGACGAAGGAATGCAACCCCGGGTTAAAATGCAAAGCGAGATTACCGTCCGCTGTATTTCTGGTTCGAAGTGATTTCCGCATTTCGGACGGAATGGAATCTCCTACAAAATTGAAGTAAACTAAACCTCAAATTGAAAAATGACCACATTTCCTACCTTCTCCGACATCCAAAATGCGCATGACCGCATCCGTCAGTATATTCACCATACTCCTGTTTTGAGTTCGCAAAGCATCAATCAAATTGTTGGCGCTGAACTCTTTTTCAAATGCGAAAACCTGCAAAAAGTAGGCGCTTTCAAATTTCGTGGCGCCTGCAATTCGGTTTTTTCCCTTTCTGATGATGAAGCTAAAAACGGAGTTTGTACCCATTCCTCCGGAAATCATGCTGCGGCTTTGGCTTTGGCAGCGAGAATGCGGGGCATTCCTGCCTATATTGTAATGCCTGAAAACGCTCCGGAAATCAAAAAAATAGCTGTAGCCGGATATGGCGCGCAAATTACTTTTTGCGAACCAACGCTGGCTGCCCGAGAATCGACACTGAAACAAGTTGCTGAAGAAACCGGAGCAACAGAAATTCATCCGTACAATTATTTCAATGTGATTTGCGGACAGGGAACTGCCGCCAAAGAACTGATCGAAGAAATCGGCGTACTGGATGTGGTGATGGCACCTGTTGGTGGCGGTGGATTGCTGAGTGGAACCGCTCTTTCAACTAAAGCTTTACTTCCAAATGCCCTTGTTATCGCTGCCGAACCCTCTGGAGCCGATGATGCTTTCCGTTCATTTTATTCGAAAACGCTTCAGCCTTCGGTTGGTCCAAAAACTATCGCCGACGGACTTTTAACCTCACTTGGAAGTTTGACTTTCCCGATTATTATGAATGAAGTCGACCAGATTGTAACCGTTTCGGAAGAAAGCATCGTAGCCGCCATGCGCATGATTTGGGAACGAATGAAAATCATTGTAGAACCTTCATCAGCTGTTCCATTGGCAGCCATCCTCGAAAACAAAGTAGATGTAAAAGGCAAAAAAGTAGGTATTATTTTGAGCGGCGGAAATGTGGATTTAGGGAAATTGCCGTTTTAAATCCTGCAAATTTCTTCATTTCTGATTTTTGCAAAACCAAAGATTATTTATAGATTGCGTCATTCATTAAATGGAGGAGATTGTGATGAGAAGGAATTTATTGATGATACTGTTCTTTTGCTTCTTTGGAAATATCATTCAGGCGCAAACCAACGGAACCCTTTTGGTTTCGGTTGCCACCAGTTCGACCGGCGGAAACTATGCGCCCCGCAACGTACTCGCCATCTGGATTGAAGACAATTCAGGAAAGTTCGTTAAAACATTGCTGGCTTATGCCAATACCCGTAAAACACATTTGAATACCTGGGAAGCATCTACCACTACGGCCGGAAGCGCTTTTAATTCGGTTGATGCTATCACCGGGGCAACTCAAAGTACACACGCTACCCGAACATGCAACTGGAATGGAGCCGATTACACAGGCAAACTCATGCCTGACGCCGATTACAAAATCAGGATGGAACTGACCGATAAAAATGCGACTGGGAATGTGGCCTCGTTCACTTTTACTAAAGGCCCGAATACCCAAAAGCTAAACCCTTCAAACGTTCCAAGCTTTTCATCCATTTCGATCAGCTGGACCACCTCGGTTACCGGACTCAACCCTGAAATAACGCAGAGCAACACTTTTGTTGTTTATCCAAATCCGGGAACAGGCCAGTTCACTATATTGGGCGGGAATATTACCAGTTTGAAAGTTACGGACCTTTCAGGAAGGGAAATTTGCAAAAGCCAAACTCCCATAGTAGATCTGACAGATCAACCTAAAGGAATCTACCTGGTCACAATCAAAACTAATCAGGAAACGGGTGTAAGGAAAATCATCAAAGAATAGCTATTCCCGAAAGTCGAAATCAGCACCGAATTATTCAGTCCAGATTTTGGAGGTTGAAGAACCGTGGCAGGCATTACAGGCTCCGCTGGTAATTGCTGAAACCATATGTTTTACTGTACCTGAATTACCAGTTACACTCACATATACACCTGTTCCGAAATTGATTGAACTACTGGTATAAAAACTTCCGCTTTTGTTGGTAGTAAAAGTACCAAGTGTCGTTCCTGCCCCATTGGGCTGTGTGGTTAATTTAACTGTAGCTCCCTGAAATGCTGATGTCAAAGCCTTGTTATATACCGAACCTGCTGCAGTAAATAGATGACACCCCATGCAATTTTTCCCAGTATTGTGACTTGTACCCATGGCGCTTGATTGTCCGTCAACCTCATCCTCGTCCTCCTCTTCACAGGCAAATAAACCGATTGCTATTCCAAAAACCAGTATTGCAATTAATTTCTTCATGTTTTCGATTTTCTGATTCATAGTTTGGAAACCAAACGGGGGAACCTGGCTTTTATTGCCGATCGGGAGTGCTGGCAAATTCAGCGAACAATCTTTCCGTTCAGCTATACCTTTTCAAATCAATACAAACCATTCACGATTTGATTCTTATCAATCCAAGTCTTTTTTTTCGAAAACCCAAACTTGCCACATTAGGCTATTTGCAAGCATTTTCTAGATTTACATGTCGAATTCAAACATTTCACATTATAATATTAACAATTCAAAAGCGATTCAGCTATTTTGTTTACAAAATATTTATTTGTAAACTCGCATTCCTGATTTTTAAACAGAGAAGAATTTAATAATTAAGCGATAAAAAACCAATTAGAATCAACTTATGGAAAATTTAGAAAAATTGAAAACCGTTAAATTTTATAGCGGTGAAATTACACCTCTTGAAATGCACAAGGTACGTGTAGTCCAAAAACTCAACCTTTTACCTATCGAAGAACGCAAAGAATCCATTTTTGGAGCGGGATTCAATACTTTTCTGCTTCAGAACAAAGATGTTTTCCTTGACATGCTGACTGACTCCGGAACCAATGCTATGAGCGATAACCAGGTTGCCGCAATGAGTTTAGCTGATGACTCGTATGCCGGTTCTGCCAGTTATACCAAACTCGAAAAGGCCATCCAGGATGTTTTCAACCAGAAGTATTTTCTTCCGGTGCATCAGGGCCGCGCTGCAGAACACATCATTGCGAAAACTTTTTGCAAGCCGGGAACAGTTGTTCCGATGAACTATCATTTCACCACAACCAAAGCCCACATTGAAATGATGGGAAGTGCGGTCGAAGAAATTTATACCGATGAAGCGCTGAAGATCAAAAGCGATTTCCCGTTTAAGGGGAATATGGATATTAACAAGCTGAATAAGATCATCGCAAAATGGGGTGCTGAAAATGTTGCATACATTCGGTTCGAGGCTGGAACCAACCTGATTGGCGGCCAGCCATTTTCGATGGCAAACTTGCGCGAAGTGTCGGCCATTGCCAAAGCCAACAACATCATGCTGCTGATGGATACCAGCTTGATTAACGAAAACCTCTTCTTTATTAAAACTAAAGAGCAAGGTTATCAGGATAAAACTATCAAATCCATTCTGCACGAAATGATGAGTTATACCGATTTCTCCTACTTTTCGGGCCGCAAGGTGAGCTGCACCCGTGGCGGAGGAATGTGCACCAACAACCACGACATCTACATGAAAATGCGTGACTGGGTTCCACTGTATGAGGGTTTCCTCACATACGGAGGTATGAGTGTCCGCGAAATTGAAGCTATGGCTGTTGGGCTGAACGAAACGCTCGATTTCAATGTGATCAGCCATTCACCATCATTCATCAAATACCTGGTGGATGCACTTGATAAAAAGGGCATTCCGGTGATCACTCCTTCCGGAGGTTTGGGCTGTCATCTTGATGCTATGGGCTTTTTACCACATGTTCCTCAAGGTCAGTATCCGGCAGGAGCTTTGGCTGCTGCACTGTATGTTTGTTCAGGTATTCGTGGCATGGAACGTGGAACGATTTCCAGCGTCCGCGATGCCAATGGCGACGATGTACTGGCCGATGTAGAATTGCTCCGCCTGGCTTTCCCACGCAGGGTATTCACATTGTCGCAAATTAAATATGCCGAGGATCGTATCCAGTGGCTTTACGATAACCGGGAACTGGTTGGTGGACTGGAATGGACCGAAGAACCTCCTGTACTCCGTTTCTTTGTTGGAAAACTGAAACCTATTGGTGACTGGGTCGATAAACTGGTTGCTAAATTCCGTCAGGATTTTGGCGATAGTCTTTAATGTATCAGAACCTATTGGCTTAAATAGAATCTCTGATTGATAAACAATGGTAAATCGTCATTAGTCATTTGGAAAGTCGCTTTATTAAACAATTTCCTAATGACCAATGACTTTTTCCTGATATAATTATCCCCCAAATTATAACCCCGTCCTGCAGACAACTTGTTTGCAGGGCATTTTTTTAATAGGTTTTTATACCGTAGCCAAAAAGTGGCAAGTTTTATTTCCCCGGCGGACTGATTCTAAAACTTTCACATCAATTGGCCTTCCCAAAGCTGTTTCAAAAATGGTTTGATGCGTGGCACGGGTACATTCGCAATGAATGTCGTTCGGTTTTGCCGGACGATATTTAGCAGCAGGACAATAACATCCCTGCGAAACTTCTCCATACCTGATGTGAACTGTATTGCCTTCCTTCCAGACTTCAAAATTATTTTTATACGCTTCGATCAGCTTATCCAAATCGCCTTTACCTTTTTCTGCAATATCCTTTTTAAATTGATGACGGTTAAAACAACCCCGACCGCACCCAGCCAGTAAAAATACTTTGGAAGGTTCGTCCAGATTTTCATCAATGGTGTTAATGAGATCTGTTAACCAGTTTTGTATGAACTCTTTTTCCTGAAGCAGCTGTTTGTATTTTTCGTCTTCCGGTTCAGTGGAAACACTTTCCGAGGCTACCAGGCTGGTAACGGGCAATAAAAAACATCCGGCACATGCGCTGGCAGCCAGCGAACTCCGGAAAAAATCTTTTCTGTTCATGTTGTCAATTTTTAGGTTTTTAAAATTGACAATTTTGTAACAGATTACCCCTAGATAGTTTGATGAATGACTGAAAATAACCCTTGAATGTCAGGACATGTGATTAGAGCATAGGGCTTAAAATTCGTGCAAACGATTCCTTGATCTTGTTAAGGCGTGGTCGTTTTATCCATTCTTCCAAAACAACCTCCTGACTTTTCCCCTGATCTTCGATAAACTGATCGGCTAAGATCCCGGCTGTTTCTTCATCATAAATCATGGCATTCACTTCGAAATTGGTTTCCAGGCTGCGGAAGTCAAGATTGGCCGTTCCGACAGAGGAAAAAATGCCGTCAACCACAATCACTTTACTGTGAATAAAACCAGCCTGATAAAAAAATACTTTCACTCCGGCTTCAAGCAATTCCTCCACATAGGAATTGGTTCCCCATTTGGATGAAACAGCGTCCGACAGACCCGGAACAATAATACGTACATCAATTCCTCCCAAAGCAGAAGTTTTCAAGGCAGTCATAATATCTGAAGGAGGCATCAGATAAGGCGACGAAATATAAACGTATTCGGTTGACGAAGCAATGGCTGCAAAATAAGCCTGTCCAATACTTTCCCAATCCGAATCGGGACCGCTGGCAACCATCTGAACCAGTTTTCCGTTACCAGCCTCGAAAGGTCTGAAATAATTTTCTCCCTTCAGTATTTCTTTCGAAACAAAATACCAGTCGGCCATAAAAATGATCTGTAAAGCAGTTGCACTTCCCCCCGAAACTTTCAGGTGTGTATCGCGCCACGGGCCAATTCCGGGAACGCCATTTTGGTAACGATCGGCAAAATTCAATCCGCCAACAAAAGCGGTCTCTCCATCCACAACCAAAATTTTTCGATGATTCCGGTAATTTACCTTTGAAGTCAGGTTAGGAAACCGTACCCGCATGAAACAGTCTACTTTCACACCGGCATCAGACATGGAGCGAAGAAATTTCCGTTTCAGCTCCCAGCTTCCCACATCATCATAAATAAACCGGACTTCAACACCTTCGAGGGCTTTCCTGATCAACAGTTCACGCAGATAATTCCCGATTGAATCGTCTTCTACAATATAAAATTCAAGATGGATGTGATGTCGGGCCTGCTCAATGCTATGGAAGATTGCAGGAAAGGTTTCATTCGCGTCTTTCAAAACCTGAATTTCGTTGTTATTCGTAAGGATTGCATTTGAGTTGGATAAAAACAGATTCATCAGGCGTTTTTTGGTATACAACCGGTCGCTGATCCGAAACTGTTCCTTTGGAAGATTGCCCAACTGTTCAAGTGTCAGGTTTCTGAGTTTTTCAAGGTCTTTCAACCCTTTGCGTGAATACATCTTTGTTTTCCGGTACTCCTGACCAAAAAAAAGATAAAACACAATTCCGACGAATGGCAGTAATACCAAAATCAAAATCCAGCTGATTGTTTTCACCGGATTACGGTTTTCAAGAATAATCAGTATAGCAATGAATACAACCGTTAAAAAATAAAGGATTGTAACCAGACTAGGCATCGATTTCCAAAGGTCGAATAAAATGGCCATGTGTTTTCTGACATTGAATTAGCAAGACTAAATTTCACGAAAAAAACTCGAATAAACAAATGAAGCCTGAACACGATTTTTACGATTAATTGATGGACACGATTACCTGAAAACCTCTCCACAAGTAAATTATTATGACCATTCTGTAATCAATTTAATCTTATTCAGACAATTAACTGAAAAGAGAGAATAGTATGGAAAACAATATTGATCAATTAACACACAAAATTATAGGTTGTGCTATGCAGGTTCACAGCACACTTGGTAATGGATTCCAGGAAGTGATTTATCAACGTGCATTGGCAATTGAGCTGGCATTTCAGCAGCTTTCATTTGAACGGGAAAAAGAAATGCCTATATTTTACCGGAACGAACAGATTGGTACGCGTAGGGTGGACTTTTTTGTCGAAGAACAGGTGATGGTTGAGCTAAAAGCCGTTGAGAAACTGGAAGGCGTGCATAAAGCACAGGCAATCAATTATCTTGAAGCTTATGGCATGACCGATGGACTATTAATCAATTTTGGTAATGTAAGCCTTGAATTTAAAAGAATTTTTAACAAAAATTTGGTGAACAAAGAAGATTTCAAATACAGAAAACCCGAATAATCCTGTTCACACTTGGGAGCATTGGATTCATCCTTCAAAAAACGGATAGAATCCCAGACACAAAATAATCCTGTCAATCTCTTAATCCATATCATCGTGTTCAGACACTTTTCTCAGAACATGTAGTTTGCAATCGTCCAGCATTTCGAAACCAATCGTGTCTCCGGTAATGTGAGGAGCTTCCACTCCTTTACCAAAAAACTGGTTGCCTGTATAAACAAAAGCTTCGTCCCAAAAGCCATCCTGAAGAAAACTATTGAGCAATATGCTTCCTCCTTCAACCACTACCGAAAGGATTCCGCGTTTATATAGTTCTGAAAGTAACTGTGGAAGAATATCCTGATTAAAATCGAGCCGTATATATTTTAGGTTTCCTGAATCCGCTTTTTCAATCCCAGTAAACACCCATGTTTCGGCTTTATTATCAAAAATATGCAAATCAGCATTAAGTCTTCCGGTGTGGTCAATCACCATTCGTATGGGTTGGTTCCCGGTCCATTCTCGCACGGTAAGTGCAGGATTATCGAATTCAGCGGTATTGGTGCCAATTAAAATCGAAGATTCTTCGGAGCGCTGTTTGTGCACCAACCTTTTCGCCAAAGCATTGGTAATCCAGGTGGGGTGTTGCGTTTCAGTCCGATCAGTATCAATAAACCCATCGAGTGTTTGTGCCCATTTCAGCAAAATATACGGGCGCATTTTCTCGTGAAAAGTGAAAAAACGGCGGTTTAATTCGCGACATTCTTTTTCGAGGATTCCGACTTCGACCTTAATTCCTGCTGCTTGCATCCTTTCAATCCCTTTTCCGGCAACCTTTACAAATGGATCGATGGTTCCAATTACTACGTGTGTAATCCGGTTTTCAATAATAAGATCAGAACAGGGAGGCGTTTTGCCGAAATGGGTACAAGGTTCAAGTGAAACATACAAGGTTGACTGAGTAAGCAATTCCTGATTCTGAACCGAACGGATGGCATTCACTTCGGCATGCGGGCCACCGATTTTTTGGTGATATCCTTCGCCGATTATGATTCCTTCGTGCACAATTACGCAACCAACCATTGGGTTTGGAGCCACGTCACCCATTCCCAGCAGGGCAAGGTCGAGACAGCGTTGCATAAATTTTTGCGGAGTACTCATCGGCGAAAAAATTAACTTTGCCAAAAATAACAATAAATGAAGGCAGGTATTGCATCCATCCGAAAAGAATTGGCAGGAATATATTCAGTTGAAGAAATTGACAGTTTGATTTTCCTGATTTTAGGGAAAGTAAAAGGATATTCGCGCACCCAGGTTCTGCTTGCCTCAGATGAAAACCTTACTGCAGAAGAACTGGATGAGATTAACCAAATCGTTTTCCGACTAAAAAAGAATGAACCGATCCAGTACATTTTGGGAGAAACAGAGTTCTACGGACTGCCTTTTTATACCGTTTCGGGAGTTTTGATTCCCCGTCCTGAAACCGAAGAACTGGTACAATGGATCATTCAGGAGAACCAACACACCGAACCAACAATCCTGGATATCGGAACCGGAAGTGGATGTATCGCGGTTTCACTCCGGAAAAACATACCCAAATCAACTGTACTGGCCTGTGATATTTCTCCCGTTTGCATCAAAACTACACGACTAAATGCCGAATTGAATCATACTGAAGTATCAGTATTTGAATATGATATTTTAAATAATTCTCCTGAAACGGATTTCCCGGAACTGGATATTATCGTCAGTAATCCGCCCTATGTGCGTGAAACCGAAAAAAAGCTGATGGACAAGAATGTTTTGGACTATGAACCGGAGCTTGCCTTGTTTGTTTCCGATACTGAGCCTTTGGTTTTTTACACCCGAATAGCCGATTTTGCACAAATCCATTTAAAAAACGGAGGTCGGATCTATTTTGAAATTAACGAAGCTTTTGGAAACGAGTGTTTGGAGATGCTTCAGGAAAGATGTTTTTCTGAAATTATACTAAAAAGAGATATTCACGACAAAAACAGGATGATCCGGGCAGTGCTGATCAAGTCGGACCAGACAAACCGATAGCGACACGATAAATTCATATATTTGTAATAACCACGGATAAAGTGAGTCATATCGGAACATAAACCATAGTTCATTTGAAACAGTTTTTTGTATATACACTTCTGCTTTTAAACCTGATTGCTGTTTTTGCACTGGGCTTTGCTTCACTTTCGGTGTATCTCAGTCCAGAGAAAGTGTGGTTTGCCGCCCTGTTCGGAATGGCTTTCCCTTACTTACTGGTTATTAACCTGATTTTTATCGTTTTATGGATCATTATCAAGCCATGGTTCACCCTTTTTTCGATTCTAATTATACTCACAGTTTACCAGCACATCAACAATTATCTTCAAATTTCAGGGAAACAAACTACTCAAAAGGGAATCAGGATTACCAGCTACAATGTGAGATACTTTATGGGAAACACGACTTCTTCAAACAAAGAAAATGCTGATCACATCCTGAATTTCCTGAGACAAAACAATGCCGACATCATTTGCCTTCAGGAAGTGCGACTAAATAAGCGACAGATTTTCGATATAGCCAACCACAAGCTCTCACAGATCAACCACATGCAACTTGCCCACCACAGCTATGCCGGCGGCCCTTTGACCTTGACGCGTTTCCCGATTCTTAATATGGGCGAAATCCGGTTTAAAAACTCCGGAAACATGATTATTTATACCGATATCCTGATGAATTCGGATACGGTGAGGGTTTTCAATTGCCATTTGCAATCGTACAGGCTTGGAAGAACCGAAATCAACGCCATCGATACTATTGATTTTGATACGGATGAAAAGACGCAAGAAACATTCAGGCAAATTGGCTGGAAATTTAAAGTTGCCCTGATCAAAAGAGCTGAACAATCGGCCACGCTTCGTGAATATCTGAATCAAAGTCCTTATCCTGTAATCGTTTGTGGCGATTTTAACGATACCCCTGTTTCGTTTACTTACCGCATGGTACGGGGCAACCTGAAAGATTCGTTCACCGAGTCCGGCAAGGGAACGGCAAACACCTATAACGGGAAAGTACCTTCATTCAGGATAGATTACATTCTGTACAGTCCAAAATTTACCAGTTATAATTTTGCGGTATCTTCTCTTAATCATTCCGACCATTACCCGATAAGTTGTGATTTATTTCCGGCAGAAAAAGAGTAATCAGTACCAGTTTTCAGTGATCAGAACAACCTTTTTCGTTTCAGGAGGTAGGTGTAAAGCACGTGTTTAAAGTCTTCATTGATGTCGGCTTCGGTAAGGTCGATGCGGTATTGCCCGCATTTGACACGCATTTCTTCAAAATAAGCTGACATGGCTTTCTGATAATTTGTTTTCAGATCGAGCGTGGAAAATTTGATGTGATCGCCGGTTTCCAAATCGACAAATCGGTGTGGTTGATTCTTGAAGTCAAATTCACGCTCCTGACGATGATCGGTTACATGGAAAAGCAAAACTTCGTGTTTGTTGTATTTCAGATGTTGCAGCGCTTCAAATAATTCTTCCGTCCCTGCCTGATCAATCAAATCGCTGAAAAGTATAACCAATGACCGTTTGTGAATATTCTCCGCAATCATGTGCAAGGCATCAACCGTATTGGTTTTTTTATTCAGTTTGAGTTCATCATTTTTTAGAAGGGACCCCAATTGATTGTACAGCAAATCAAGATGAACCGATGATAAACGGGCTTCGGAATGAAACTCGATATCGTTTGAAAAAAGTGAAAGTCCAACTGCATCGCGCTGTTTCCGGAGCAGATACATGATGGCCGCCGCTGAGTAAACTGAAAACGCCAGTTTATTCATTTTAGCTGGCTTCCCTTTTTCGTATGGGAAAAGCATTGATGAGGAAGTGTCGATCACCAACTGGCACCGAAGGTTGGTTTCTTCTTCGTATTGTTTTACAAACAGACGATCAGTTCGTGCAAACAGCTTCCAGTCGAGATGTTTGGTCGATTCTCCTGTATTATAGAGCCGGTGTTCGGCAAATTCGACCGAAAAACCATGAAACGGGCTTCGGTGTAAACCAGTAATAAACCCCTCGACGATCTCTTTAGAGATAAACTCAAGGTTATCAAATTGCTGAAACTGCTGTATGTCGAGTAAATTATTCAAATAACATGAATTAGTCGTTAACAATCTTCCACAAAGGTAAAAAGTCATTAGTCATTAGAAAATAGGAAAAGGTTTCTCTAACAATTTTCTAATGACTAATGACCTTTTACTAAAATAAAAAAGGCATAAGAACCAATGTTTCCTATGCCTTTCCTTTCCTGAAATAGGATTTAAAGAATGCTGTCAACTTTTGAAGCAAGTGTTGATTTTGGGGCGGCCCCAACGTGTTTCTCAACAACGGCTCCATCTTTAAAAAACAGAATAGTAGGGATGTTCCGGATTCCAAATTTTGAAGCAATACCAGGATTGCTGTCAACATCAACTTTTCCCACAATCAATCTTCCGGCGTAATCGTCGGCAAGCTCATTAACTATCGGACCTACCATCCGGCATGGACCACACCATTCTGCCCAAAAATCTACCAGAACCGGTTTATCAGCCTGAAGTACCAATTCTTCAAAATTTGCATCATTAATTTCAAGAGCCATTTTATATATTTTTATATGTGAATACTCAACGAAAGACTCAAAATCATCACAAAATTAGCCTAATTAATTTTAAAAACAAGATCGTCATGTTTTTCAAAATAGGCCAGTAAATCATCGGTAATTTCGATCCTTGTATTTCTTGAAAACAGATTAACAACCATATTTGTTTCAAGATCATAAATATCAAATCGAAGTAATGATTTTCCCTTGCTGTTTAAGGTAAGCCGCTCCAAATCGGTAATAATTTCACCTGTGAGAACCGAAAGGGGAATCTTCACCGTTATGCTTTTAAAGTATTTTTCGCGAACCTCATCCATTAGCTCAATCCGGCTAACTTTAAACTCAAGCTGATCTCCACCATATCTGTTTTGAACTGTTCCTTTAACCAACAGGTAAAGTCCTTGTTTGCAATATTTCCCAAATTCCACGTAGTCCTTGGCGAAGAAGAAACATTTATATGAATCGGTATAATCCGTTAAAACAATCTGACTGTATGGTTTCCCGGTTTTTCCAAAACTTTCACGGGCTTCAGTCACCATGCCGACTAATGTCAATTCCTTTCCTTTCAGAGTGTCTATGTTACTGTTCAGGTCTTTAAACGTTACGTCTTTGGTGGCAAGCGTTTCAATTTCAACTTTATACTTATCAAGCGGGTGCGAAGTCAGATAAACTCCAACCAGACTTTTCTCCTTTTCGAGCAGAACCAGATCAGCCCATTCCTGCACCATCGGCGGTTCAGGTTTTTGTACAGACTGATTCGACATGATTTCCCCAAAAAGCGAAGGCTGCATGTTGTTGCTCTCATTTTGCATCTTGTTGCCATACCTGATCAGTTTCTCGACGAAGGTCTGATCATTATCGTCAGGAGCAAAAAACTGACTCCGGGTATGCCTTTTGAAAGAATCGAAGGCTCCGGCCATGGCCAGCGCTTCCAGATTTTTTTTGTTGACCGACTGAAGGTTAACACGCTCCACAAAATCATAAATATCTTTAAAGGTGCCACCTTTACGTGCTTTAATGATGTCCTGAACAGCGCCCTCACCAACACCTTTCACTGCAGCCATTCCAAACCTGATGTTTCCTGATTTGTTTACCGTAAACTTGGCATAACTTTCACTGACATCAGGCCCCAGAACATTCATTTTCATGCGCTTGCACTCTTCCATCAGCTTCGAAATCTCGGTGATGTTACTGAGGTTTCGGCTCATGTTGGCAGCCATAAATTCCGCCGGAAAATGTGCTTTTAAATAGCCTGTTTGATAGGCCACGGCAGCATAACATACTGAATGCGATTTATTAAACGCATAGCTGGCAAATGCTTCCCAGTCTTTCCAGATTTTCTCGATCAGCTTTTCCGGTTCTTTGTGTCCAACCTCACAACCTTCAATAAATTTCGGATTTTTCAGACAGCCATCCTTAAACTGGACTTTCAGTTTGTCCATCAGGTAAATCTGTTTTTTACCCATTGCCTTACGCAGTGAGTCAGAGTCGCCACGTGTAAATCCGCCCAATGCACGCGACTGAAGCATCACCTGTTCCTGATAAACCGTAATGCCATAAGTATCTTTCAGGTAGGGCTCCATCAACGGATGATCGTATTCAATTTTTTCCTGACCATGTTTTCGTTTGATAAACGAAATAATGTATTCCATTGGACCCGGACGATAAAGAGCATTCATCGCTACCAAATCCTCGAAGCGGTTAGGCTTCAGGTTTCGGAGATGCTTTTTCATTCCGGGCGACTCGAACTGGAAAATACCGGTTGTATCGCCATTGCTGAACAGTTCCAATGTGAGCGGATCATTTTCGGGAAGATGATCCATATCGATGGTTATTCCTCTTGAAAGTTTAATGTTTTCAGCAGTTTCCTTAATAATGGAAAGTGTTTTCAAGCCAAGGAAGTCCATTTTGAGCAAGCCGATATCTTCCACATATTTCCCGTCAAACTGGGTGGTCAGCAGGTTTTCATCGTCTTTGGAGAACATTACCGGAATATGATCGGTCAAAGGATCACGGCTGATCAGGATTCCGCAGGCATGAACGCCTGTTTGCCGAACAGAGCCTTCGAGTGTCTGGGCAAACTTCAGGGTGGTGCAAATCAAATCATTGTTCGACTTCAACTCAGCTTTCAGCTCGGGACTATCTTTGTATGCCGTTGCGAAATTCATTTTAGGCGCATCAGGAACCAGTTTGGTCAGCCGGTCTGCTTCGGAAAGAGGAAGTTTTAGCACGCGGGCCACATCTTTGATAGCCATTTTTGTGGCCATCGTTCCGAAAGTGCAGATGTGGGCCACTTTATCTTTTCCATATTTATGGGTCACATAATCGAGTACTTTTTGTCGTCCGTCATCATCGAAGTCGATATCCACATCGGGCATCGAAATACGGTCGGGATTCAGGAATCGCTCGAAAAGCAAATCATATTTCATCGGATCGATGTTGGTAATCCCAACACAATACGATACCACTGAACCGGCAGCAGAACCTCGTCCTGGTCCAACCAAAACATCCATTTTTCTGGCTTCGTTGATAAAATCCTGGGTAATAAGGAAATATCCGGGGAAACCCATCTTTTTAATGGTGGACAATTCAAATTCAATCCGTTCAGTAATTTCATCCGAAAATGGTTCTCCGTAGCGTGGTTTAGCTCCTTCCCAACAGAGGTGCGAGAGATAATCTGATTCGAGCTTAACCCTCACTACTTTATCATATCCACCGATGTTTTTGTACCATTCTTCGGTAAATTCTTCAATCAGCATTTCTTCAGTAAACCGTTCCCTATATTCTTCCTCTTTTCCAAATTCTTCTGGAATCGGAAAAACAGGCATGATTGGCGAAGAATTCAGATCATACGCTTCAATTTTGTTCGTAATTTCCTGAGTATTTTCAAGCGCTTCAGGGACATCTGCGAACAAGGCATTCATTTCGGAAGTGGTTTTAAACCACTCCTGTTTAGTATAGCGCATCCGGGTGGGATCATCCAAATCCTTTCCGGTATTCAAACAGATCAGCAGGTCGTGCGCATCGGCATCCTCAGCGTTGATGAAGTGACTATCGTTGGTACAGATTACCTTCACTTCATGCTTTTTGGCCAACTCCAGAATTTTGGCATTAACCAAAACCTGATTTTCGTATACATTTCGCCTCATTTCGGGCAATTCGGAAGGATGCCGCTGTAATTCAAGATAGAAATCTTCTCCGAAAATAGATTTAAACCACTGAATGGTTTCGTCGGCATCGTGCATATGACCCGACATGATGTGTTGAGGAATTTCACCTCCAAGACAAGCCGAAGAGACGATCAGCCCTTCGTGATATTGCTCCAGCAATTCTTTGTCGATTCGCGGTTTATAATAAAATCCTTCGGTATAAGCTGCTGACACCAGCTTAAGAAGATTTCGGTAACCAACCAGGTTTTTGGCCAATAAGATCAGGTGGTAACCCGAGCGGTCAACCTTGGCATCTTTTTTATTGTGGCGTGAAGTTTCAGCCACATAAGTTTCGCAACCAATAATGGGTTTGATACCTTCCTTTCTGCACACATCGTAAAATTCTTTGGAGCCAAACATATTGCCGTGATCGGTCAGCGCCAGGGCGGTCATTCCGTCTCCCTTGGCTTTTGCAATAAGGCCTTTCACGCTGGCAGCACCATCGAGAATTGAATATTGTGAATGAACATGCAAATGGGTAAAAGGAATCATACCAACAAGTTATATCAAAAGTTTATTTCGCCTGAAACTGAAATTTCAGGAAAGTAAAGTTACCAATTTCGACTCCTGAAAGAAGGATTGTTGATAAAATGTGGGAAAGAAGTTTAGAGTAAATTTACGGGATGAAAAAAGTTTCTTTATGAATATTCTATGTTTAAATGTATTCGCGATTGTTTGGTAACTTTGCTTGCTAATACCAATTTCAATGACAGACAACAAATCCAACCCAGCCTCAGAAAAATCTGGTTTTCACCCGCGGAATCCACATCGGTTTCGATACAATTTCGAACAGTTAATCAGTGTTTGCCCTGAATTAGTTCCTTTTGTAAAACCCAATAAATACAATACTGAGTCGATTGATTTTGCCAATCCCGATGCAGTTAAAACACTAAATAAAGCTATTCTCAAACTTCATTACCAACTGGAATACTGGGATATTCCGGCCAATTACCTCTGTCCGCCAATTCCAAGCAGGGCCGATTATATTTTCCATGTTGCTGATTTGCTGGCCTCCGGGAACAAAGGTATTATCCCCACAGGAAAAACAGTTTCGGTTCTCGATATTGGTGTCGGTGCCAACTGCATTTATCCCATTATCGGAAACCAAACTTTTGGTTGGCATTTTGTTGGTTCCGACATCGATCCGATGGCAATCCGGGCTGCACAAAAGATCATCGATTCGAACATTGGCCTGAAAGGAAAGATTGAGTTACGGCTTCAAAGCAAATCTTCCAATATTTTCAGCAATGTTATGAACCCCGGTGAAATGTTTGATTTGTCCATCTGTAATCCACCTTTCCACTCCTCACAGGAATTGGCTTCAGAAGGTAGAAACAGAAAAAACCGCAATTTAAATTGGAAGACAGAAAAAGTCCCGGCATTAAACTTTGGAGGACAAACCGCCGAATTGTGCTGCGATGGTGGTGAGGCTGAATTCCTGCGCCGGATGGTCAAGCAAAGTTCAGAAATTCCAGACCATATAAGGTGGTTTACTTCGCTGGTATCAAAAAAATCAAATCTTTCCGGAATTTACAAAGCCCTTCAAAAGGCAGGTGCTAAAGATGTTCGAACCATTGAAATGGAACACGGTCAAAAGCAAAGCCGAATTGTGTGCTGGACTTTTCAGACTGAGAATGAATCAATGTCAGCTATGTAATAAGAGTAAAAAAAACCTGTGAAACTGCATTAGTTTCACAGGCCTGAATACAAAGCAATTAATCAGTCCTTCTTACCCTCATCTACTTACTTGATATTCATAAATATCATCTCCAGAGAGTAATACTAAATCATAATTTCCACGATCCAATTTAGAAATATCAATCCCTTTATTGATTGCAAATTTATTTTCCAGTTCCTTTTCCCATACTAAACTACCATTCTGGAAAATATGCAAACTCACATTTTCGTCACCATGATTCAAATGAGATACTGTGATTACATTATTCTGAAATTGAAAAACCGGGTCGGTCTTCTTAGTACTTTTTTCTAATGATACTCCTGATTTATTCACTGAAAGGTATTTCTCATATTGCGCTCCATCCATCCTTACATTCATTTTATATACTCCATATTCGAGTTTCGAAAAGTTAAGGGTCTGATTAAACGTGGCCTTTGAATCTTCTGTTTTGTATGAATAGATCACATTCCCATTGGAGTCAGAGATATTAATCTCATAAATTTGCTCTGAATCGTTCGTAACAGAAAGTAAGGCTTTGCCTTCATTTCTGGCAGTTAAACTAACTTTAAAATTTCCAGTTGCCTGAGAAACGTTAGAAAATAAGATAGTTGCTAATAAAAAACTTAGTGCGGTAATTGTTTTCATGATTCTCGATTTTAGATTTATAAATTTTAAATTTGATACTATAAGAATTATATCCCTACTTTTGTTTATTCATTTTTGTATTTTCTTAAACAAAACGTCTATAATTCATACTAATAGTCTGTATTTCATTAATTTACAATTTTGTTAATGTTAGTTAATGTATGAATCATTATTTTCGTTTCCAGCTTTCTATCTTCTAACATCCAAATTCCTCCCAAAACGAAACTGAGTCTGTTAGATGAAATTTTATGGCAGCCTGACTAAGAACAACCTCAGTAAAATATCTAGATTTGAACCCTTTTTCAAGGTAAAATAAGCTACGCTACTTTCTTCCACCGGGAGAAAGGGTTGGGGTAGATTTCAAAATATCCCCATTTTTAGGGATTTCATAGCTTTTTGTGAGCAACTACTTTTGGCAGTATAAAATCTCACTTAAAAAGTATATGAAAAGAATCTTGATTGCCTCAGTACTGATTTTGGTTGCCCTGTTTTCACAGGCCCAAACATCGGAACAAACAAAACCCACATACCAGAATCTGGCCGATCAACTATTGTCGTCAAGCAATAAACTTACTATTGGCGGTTACGGCGAAGTACATTACCATCAGCCGTTGAGTTCAGAAATCCGCCAGAACGGCGAATTGGATGTACACCGCATGGTGATGCTTTTTGGCTATCAATTTAGTGACCGTACCCAATTCGTCACCGAACTCGAATTCGAACATGTTTCAGAAGTGTATGTTGAACAGGCTTTCCTTCAGCACAAAATCAACAAATCCATCAACTTTCGCGGAGGTTTGCTTTTAATCCCAATGGGAATCGTGAACGAATACCACGAACCAACCACTTTTAACGGAGTGGAGCGCCCGCTCATCGATAACAAAATTTCCCCGACAACATGGCGTGAAGTAGGTTTTGGACTTTCCGGAACCATTCAGCCTGCATCATTAAAATATCAGGTTTACCTGGTAAACGGATTTAACGGATACGACGGAACAGCCAAGCTGAATGGTAAAAGCGGACTGCGTGGCGGTCGCCAGAAAGGTGCTTCGTCGTACATCAGCGCCCCAAACTATACAGGAAAAGTGGAATACTACGGAATACGAGGACTGAATATCGGTTTGTCTGGATATTTTGGCGACACCCAAAGTAAGCTTTACAACGGAATTGCCAAAGACAATGCGGCGGCCTTAGCCAAAGCTGATTCGTCAGTCGTTGGAATTTCGATGATTGGACTTGACGCCCGTTACACACTGAAAGGACTCCAATTAAGGGGACAATTTTATCAGGTTGGCTTGTCGAATGCCGACCAGTACAACAAATTCACCGGCAAAAAGGGCGGACCATTGAATGATTTGGGAAGCTCGATGACCGGCTATTATGTTGAGGCAGCGTATAATGTTTTCCGTCATTTCGAAAACGTAAAGACTGAACTGATCCCGTTCGTAAGATTGGAAGGATACGACACTCATGCCGAAGTACCCTCAAATATTACCGATAACAAATCGTACAAAAATTCAGTTATTACGGGCGGATTAACCCTGAAACTGGCTCACGGAGCTGTACTGAAAACAGACATGCAATGGGTCAAACCAGATGGGGCAGATAGTTACACCAAAGTATTCAGCGCCGGACTGGGAGTAATGTTTTAATAAATAAAGACCATGGTCAAATTGTTCATAATACTATTCAATCTTTGGGCTTTAACGGTTACGTTATCGCCCAAAGAATTTGATTTTGAGAACAAAACTCTCCAAAAAGAACTTCTGAAAATCAGTGAGACCGATCAGGCAAAATGGAAGGAAATTCCTTTCCCTGAAAATCCGGGTGCTTATGGTGCTGTTCAGGGTAAGTTTCTGATTTTACCTGAATCCAATGATCTGAAAAAATATATCTATGCAGGAAGAGTAAACAGTTGCCGTCAAGGCGGGTGTTCCAATCCTCTGCAAACCTTAACCATCGAAACCCCTGAATATTTTGACTACCTGATTGTGTTCGACTCCCACTTTTCGGTTACCCAGGTAAAAGTGTATAATTACCAGGCCACACACGGTCAGGAGGTTGCCAATAAAGGCTGGCTGAAACAATTTCAGGGATATGACGGAAGCCGCTCACTAACCGTCGGCAAAAGCATCGATGCCATTTCTGGAGCCACCGTTTCGGTTTTAGGAATCACCAATGATATCCAGGAAAAAACAAAACTTCTGAAAAATTTAGTTGAAGGGAAGAATTGAACCCGCAAATCCGGATTCAGCCATACGCATGGTGGATGCCCGGATCCTTCAAAAAAATAATCCCGAAAGTGATGATATTAATCTGTCATCCTTTCGGGATATTTTTTTACAGCAACAGGGATTAATCAATCTGGTTATGCATTCAGCATTAATTTAGCTTATCTTCAACTCCTGTTAGCTTATATCGTTTTCTAAAATCATCAACCATGAAACGAATAGATGTATATAAACTGGTTCTTTTCCTTATTCTACCTGTATTTTCAATGGCTCAACCCCAACCAGAAGTAATTCCTCTATGGAGGAACGGTGCACCGGGCTTCGAAGACCGCAAAGACATTCCTGAAAAAGCACAGGATTATTGGGTTCGAAACATCAACAATCCATCAGTAACAGTCTATTTACCACCTAAAGAAAAAGCCAATGGCTGTGCCGTCATTGTTGCTCCGGGAGGCGGATTTCGGGAACTGGTTTTTAATGCAGAAGGCAAACAAGCTGCTGAATTTTTTAACTCGATTGGAGTGGCCACTTTTGTTTTAAAATACCGCTTGCCCGGCGAGGCGAATTCACCTTATACCCCTGAACATGTTCGTCAGGATGCATACCGGGCAATCCGGCTGGTGCGAAGCCGCGCCGCAGAATTCCACATCGATCCAAACCGGATTGGCATGCTGGGGTTTTCTGCAGGTGGTGCTGTAGTCATGATGGTTGCTTTTGAAAAAGGCGATGGCGATCCGAAAGCTCCCGATTTGATTGACCGTGTAAACGGACGTATCAATTTCCAGATGATGGTTTATCCGGGAGGCAAAGTCCCCGAAAAAATTACCTCCGATGCGCCACCTGCTTTCCTCATCTGTGCCAATGACGATGAGTATGACTGCGATGAAGTAACCATGCAGTTGCTTCAGGAATTTCGTAAAGCGAATGTACCGGTTGAAGCTATCCTTCTTTCAAAAGGAAAACATGCCTTTAATATGGGCGACCGATCCGCGCTTAAAACAATTAATACCTGGCCTCAACGAATGGCTGATTGGATGGAGGATAGCGGATTCCTGAAAAAATAAAAATTCGGTTATGAAGATTGTGATTGCTCCTGATTCATTTAAAGAGTGTTTATCGGCCACCAAGGTGGCTGCAGCCATTTCAGAAGGAATTCAAAAGATCGTTCCTGAAGCCGAAATCATCAGCATTCCGGTTGCCGATGGCGGTGAAGGAACTGTTGAAGCACTTGTTTCTGCAACCGGAGGCAAAATCGTCCATGTACCATCCCTTGATCCGTTGAACCGCCCGATCCAATCATTTTATGGGATTCTGGGTGACGGCAAAACCGCAGTAATCGAAATGGCCGCAACTTCAGGAATTGAACTCATTTCTCCTGAAGAACGAAACCCATTAATTACCACCACCTACGGAACGGGTTTACTTCTGAAAGCAGCATTGGATGCAGGTTACACCAATATCATCCTTGGAATTGGCGGAAGCGCCACCAACGATGGGGGTGCCGGAATGGCACAGGCTTTAGGATTTGGACTTCAGGATAAAAATGGAAATTCGATTGGTCCGGGAGGAGGTTATTTAGGCAAATTATATTCCATTTCTCATTCCAAAGTTCATCCGTTGCTTTCTGACGCAACTATCACCGTGGCATGCGATGTGCAAAATCCACTTTTGGGACCTTCAGGAGCAACGTCAGTTTATGGTCCGCAAAAAGGCGCTACGCCTGAAATGCTTGAAGAACTCGAAAAAAACATGACACACTTTGCAGGAATTCTTCAGCAGGAATTCGGAATAAACTTTGCCGATATTCCCGGATCGGGAGCTGCAGGAGGCCTGGCTACAGGATTAATGGTCTTTTGCAAGGCCCGGTTAGTTTCAGGATTTGACCTTGTTGCCCAACTGACACATTTGGAAGACCATATCGGGCAAGCATCGCTGATTTTTACAGGAGAAGGCAAAATCGATTCACAAACCGCCTTTGGAAAAACAATAAGCGGAGTGGCCAGACTCGCTAAAAAGAGTCAGGTTCCGGTTATTGCCCTTGCCGGAAGAATTGAAGGCGACATGACTGAACTTTACAATCAAGGTGTTACTTCGGTTTTTGCAATTGGCAATAAACCCATGAGCCTTGAAGAATCGAAAGCGAATGCCACCCAATTGCTTACTGCAACTTCGGAACAAATTATGAGGTTGGTTTCAAAAATTGGAAAAGAGTAAATTCTCAATAAGATTTCAGAGACTGTTTAAATTTTCTCCGTAGGAGATCAATGTCAATAGCAAGGGCACATCATAAACCAGATTTCCCGTAGGAAATTAATCTTTATCTGTTAATGTCCTAACGGACAATAGATTTTTCTGTTGTTTTTCTATTGATATTAATGCCCTACGGGCAAAAAAATAAATTTTAAACAGTCACTCAATTTTCTTGTACGAATAATTGTAGATTTGTGAAAATGAAATCGATTGCACAAATCCTTTCAGAAATAAAAAAATTACAACTAATCATCTAATTTATAACACCATGAAACGAATATTGTCACTTTCTCTTTTGTTGTGTGCATTAGCAACCGGAAGTTTTGCCCAGAAAAATATTGGTCTTGATAACTGGTTCAACCATGAAACCAATGCCAAAACAGGAAAAATTTTTCACTACACCTGGGACGACAAAGAAATGAGTGGTTTTTCGCAGCTCGGCGATCTGTTTAAAAGTCGTGGCGCCGAATTGAAAACCATCGGCCAACCCAATGCTCAGTCAATGAAAGGCATTGACGTATATATCATCGTTGACCCGGACACCACCAAAGAAAACCCGGCTCCAAATTATATAACTGCCAGCGATGTCAAATTCCTGAAAAAATGGGTGAGTAAAGGCGGAGTTCTGCTGCTGATGGCCAACGATGGTCCCAATTGCGAATTCACTCACTTGAATCAGTTGGGAGCAGCTTTTGGATTTCAGTTTCATCCACAAACGCTTAATCCGGTTATAAACCGCCAATGGGACCAGGCTGCTGAAATTAATTTGCCTAATCATCCGCTTTTTGCAGGCGTGAATAAAATATACATGAAAGAAGTTGGCCCAATCACTGTTTCGAAAGATGCCAAACCGGTTTTGAAAGATGGTGAAGCCATATTTATTGCTGAAACCCAATTCGGGAAAGGCTATGTACTGGCCGTTGGCGATCCATGGCTTTACAACGAATACATCGACCATTGGTTACTGCCCGAAAGTTTTGAAAACCTGAAAGCCGCAAACAATTTAGTAGATTTGCTGCTGAAAAAAGCGGGAAAATAGTGGTCAGTCGCAGTGGTCAAGTGGAGACTGAGACTGGATACTGAGACTGAAAACAAAAATTATGACGGATTTGAATTCTTTCATTGACGGTTTGCCCAAAGCAGAACTTCATGTACATATTGAAGGAACCTTTGAGCCAGAGTTGATGTTCGAACTGGCCAAAAGAAACGGCAGGCAACTTAAGCATCAAACGGTTTTGGAACTGAAGGCTGCTTACCAGTTCAATAATCTTCAGGAATTTCTGGATATTTATTACAGTGGTGCCGATGTGCTGATTGAGGAACAGGATTTCTATGACCTGACCTGGGCCTATCTTCAGAAAATTCATGCACAAAATGTGCTGCATACTGAAATCTTCTTTGATCCCCAAACCCATACATCGAGGGGTATTTCATTTCAAACAGTTATTTCCGGCATTCGTCGTGCTTTGGAAGATGGTCAACGAAATCTGGGCATAAGCTCTAAACTTATTTTGAGTTTGTTACGACACCATAGTGAAGATTCTGCATTACAGACTTTTCAGGAAGCCCTGGCATACAGAAACTGGATTACCGGTATCGGACTTGATTCTTCTGAAAGAGGCCATCCGCCTTCCAAATTTGAACGGGTATTTACCAAAGCCAGGCAAGAAGGTTTCGTTACCGTTGCCCATGCCGGAGAAGAAGGTCCGCCTGAATATGTTTGGGAAGCCTTGAATTTACTGCAAGTTTCGCGTATCGACCACGGCAACCGCTCCCTGGAAGACCCACTATTAGTTCAGGAATTGGTTAACCGGGAAATGCCACTTACCGTCTGTCCGCTTTCAAACCTGAAACTGAAGGTGGTGCGTGACATGACCAGGCATCCGCTAACTGAAATGCTGGAAAAGGGAATGATGGCCACAGTCAATTCCGATGATCCGGCTTATTTCGGTGGTTATGTGAACGATAATTATCAGGCAGTTGCAAATGCATTAAATCTGTCGAAGGAACAACTTGTACAATTGGCAAAAAACTCATTCACAGCAAGCTTTCTGGAAGAGGAAGAGAAACAACAGATGATTGAAAAAGTAGATAAATTTTATACCTCTTTCTAGTGTTGTGTTAATTTAAAATTGACGGAGCGTCATGCCGAACTTGTTTCGGCATCCCTTAATCGGATGTGACCCGGAAATAAATTCGGGGTGACTGAAACTTGGCAGGATCAAATCAACACAACACGAACTATTTCTGATATTGATTCAACTCGGCCATCGTTTTATTCATATCCCTTTCTAATTCAAGCAATTTATTGACACTTTCGTAATATAGTGAAAACTCCATCAGGTAGTTGATCAATGAAATTTCGCCATGATCCAGCGCTTTTCTTGATAATTCTGAGCTGTCAAAAGATATCAGGCTCGACCGGTATTCTTTTACATTCTTTTGCAACGCGATGGTTTTGGTATGCAGGGCTTTGAGATGATTGTAAAACTGAATTTTGTTATCGGCAGCGATACTTTCAAGAGCCTGAGAACTGGCTTCAGCATATTTTACCTTGTTTTTGTTCTCCCACAAGGGGATGCTCAACCCGATAGTTACTCCTTGAAATTGTTGCCCAACTACTTTCTCGCTCATGTATCCGGTTTGCAATTTCGGCCAGCTCATTGCACGGTTTAATCCGGTTTGCTTTTGACTGATCTCAATCTCTTTTTTCAACCATCTAAATGTTGGATTCTTTTGTTCCGCAAGCACATACCACTGCTCAAAATCAGCTGGAAGCTCTGTAATTTGAAATACGCTTTCGGTGAAATTAACCGCTTGCCCACCATTCAAACCGGTAAGTTCAGCTAAAATAGCATTTCGTTCAATCCTGATGGATTCCAATTCCTTAGTGACATTCAATTGATTCAGTTGAGCCTTGTTATATTCCAGAATATTGGTTTCGCCTTTTTCGAATTTTACCTGGTACGATTTGGCGATGCTTTGAGCACATTCAACCCTTTTGGTCAATTCTGCTTGCAAGGCATTTGCATAAATCAAATCATAACAAATCAGGCTGGTTTTCAGTCGAATATCCATCAATTGTTTTTGATATTCCAACCCGGCTTGTTCGTTCTTCAAATCTGAAATCTGATTTTTATAACGGTATGCCGTCGGAAAATCGAAGGTTTGGGAAATGCTGAAATCAGTGCGGTTACCAATAGCGGATGGATTGCCCCACAGGTAGTTAAACGCAACTTCAGGATTTTGCAGGTAGATTCCGGTTTTGTTCCCTATTTTCTCCGCATCTACACTTTTGCGCAATGCAACCAAGGTGGTGTTGTTCTTTTCAACTTCGGTTAAAACCTGATCGACGGTATTCTGTGCGAAAAGAGGGAAACTGAATGCCGATATGCTGATAATTAAAATGATACGTTTCATCCAAATATATTTTGTTTTTTTAATTGCCGGATGGAACTCGCATGTGAGATACCCATCCTTGTTTGTGTTCAACGAACATGTTCGTTTCATACCTTTTCTGTTTTTAGGTTTTTGCGATTGCTGAAAATGCTGTAAACGATTGGCACAATATAGATATTCAGTAAGGTTGATGTCAACAAACCGCCTAAAATCACTTTTGCCATGGGGCTTTGAATTTCGTTCCCCGCCAAATCGCCTTTAAAAGCCAACGGAATTAAAGCCAAAGCTGCCGTTAGTGCGGTCATTAAAATGGCATTCAACCGGTCAGACGAACCTTTGGTTACCGTTTCATAAAGCGAAACCCCTTGATTTTGCAGTTTCTGGTAATTTGAAATGAGCAATATTCCGTTTCGGGTTGCAATACCGAAAAGCGTGATGAATCCGATGATGGCAGGAATACTTAGAATGCCCGATGTGACCCAGATAGCGAACACACCACCAATCAGTGCCAGCGGCAGATTGAGCAAAATAATACCTGCCAGCTTGAAATTTTTAAACTCCTGGAACAACAAAAGGAAGATGATGATAATGGCAATAATCGAGGTCAGCATAAGCGTTTGCGATGCTTTTGCCTCGCTTTCGAACTGACCGCCATATTCAATTCTGTATCCTTCGGGTAGATCAATCTTCTGGTTAATGTTCGTCTGAATGTCCTTTACCACGCTTCGCAAATCGCGTTTGGCAACATTGGCTGAGATCACAATTTTCCGCTGTACATTCTCCCTGCTAATCGAACTTGGTCCCGAAACCGACACGATATCAGCCACCTGTTCCAACGGAACTTTTTTGCCGTCGTGCGTGTCGATCAATGCCGAACGAATGCCTTCAATCGATTCGGTGTAATCCTTGTTCAGGCGCAAAACCAGATCAAAACTGCGTTGTCCTTCATAAATGTCGGCAAGTTTTTCGCCACTAAAGGAAATATCAACAAACTCGTTGAACTGGGCTGTAGTAATTCCGTATTGCGCCAACATGTCGCGGTTGGCCCGAATCTGAATCTGAGGTATTTCAACTTGCTGATCCACATTCACGTCAACCAATCCTTCAATATCCACAATCGAACTTTTAACCTGATTGCCGATGGAAAACATCTTGTTTAGATCAGTCCCGAAAAGCTTGATGGCAATGTTTGCCCGCGTTCCTGAAAGCATGTGATCAATCCGGTGCCCCAGAGGCTGTCCGACAGTATAAGCAATTCCCGGAATTCGGGCTAAAGTGGTTCGCACATCGGCCATAAATTCAGGCTGACTGCGTTCTTTCAGCATGAAATTCACATCAATCTCGGCGCTGTTAGTTGTTTGCGAGTGTTCGTCCAGTTCACCGCGACCGGTCCGGCGTGCAGTGCTTGAAACTTCAGGAATTAACAACATTTCAGTTTCAACCAAATTGCCCAAACGGTTACTTTCTTCAAGCGAAGTGCCCGGTTTTATGACTACCGACAGCGTTAAAGCGCCTTCGTTAAACTCCGGAAGGAAGCTTCGTCCGAAAGTTGAAAAGGCCAGAAGTGAAATCACAAACATTCCAATTGTCGAAAAAATAATCGCTTTTTTGTGCTTCAAACTCCAGCCCAACGATTGCTCGTAAGAATGGGTTAGTTTGCGTACCAGCCATTTTTCCTGCTCGTTTTTTGCCAGGTATTTTTCGTTTGACAACAGCATCTTCGAAAGCAGGGGCGTTAAAGTCATGGCTACAACCAGCGACATAAACAAGGACACAATAAAAGCGATCCCGAGCGGTTGCAGCATTCGTCCTTCCATTCCTGAAAGGAAAAACAAAGGCAGGAAAGCCACCATGATAATGAGCGTTGCATTAAAAATGGATGCTCTGATTTCTTTCGAAGCTTCGAAAACCACTGTAAACGATGATTGGCGCTCATACTCCGGTTTCATTCGGTTCTGCCGGAGCCGTTTGTAAACATTTTCCACGTCAATGACTGCATCGTCAACCAGCGATCCAATGGCAATGGCCATACCTCCCAAACTCATGGTGTTGATGGTCATTCCCAGCATTTTCATAACCAGAATGGCTCCCAGCAGCGAAAGTGGAATGGCCAGTAGCGAGATGATTGTTGTGCGGAAACTGCCCAGAAAAACAAACAAAACGATGATGACGAAAATACCGCCTTCTATTAAAGCACCCTGCACGTTATTCACCGATGTTTCGATAAAATCGGCCTGACGGAAAATTTTGGTATCGAGCTTCACGTCTTTCGGCAATGTTTTCTGTAATACAGCCAGGTTTTCCTCTATCCCTTGAGTTACCGCCAAGGTGTTGGCATTGGGTTGTTTCGATATGGAAATGATAATGGCCGGCTTCGCATTTTCTGAAGCATAACCCATTTTGGGCGCGCTTCCAATCACCACTTCGGCCACATCATTAATCCTGACCGGTTTATCGTTATTCGATTTGATGTATGAATTGCCCAGAACATCAATGTCTGAAGAGCGCGCTATGCCTCGCACAACATATTCGTTGCCGAATTGCCGAACCACGCCACCTGTGGAATTCTGGCTGATTCCCTTGCAGACTTCAACCAATTCGGTCATCGAAACCTGGTAGTATTTCATTTTTTGCGGATTAGCCAACACCTGATATTGCTTGTAGTCGCCTCCAATGATAGTCACCTGCGAAACACCGCCGGTAGCCAGAATGAGCGGTTTCACATTCCATTCGGCCATGGTGCGTAAGTCCATCATGCTGTTGCTGTCGGCCTGCATCCCGATAAAAAAAATCTCGCCCATCACGCTCGATTGTGGAGCCAGAGCGGGTTGCCCAATACCCAAAGGCATCTGCGATGAAACGCTGATCAGCTTTTCGCTGACGATTTGCCGGGCCTTAAAAATGTCGGTTCCCCAGTCAAATTCGACCCAAACGAACGAAAAGCCCTGTGAAGAGGAAGATCGCACCCGACGGACATCGGTCGCGCCGTTCATCGCCGTTTCAATAGGAAAAGTAACCAATCGTTCCACTTCTTCCGAAGCCATTCCATGTGCATCGGTCATTACCACAACCGTTGGAGCCGTGAGATCGGGAAATACATCCACATCCATATTCGAGGCAGTTCTCATCCCGAAAACCACCAGCAGCACTGAACCAAGCAAAATGAGATACTTGTTGTTCAGCGAAAATTTGATTATGTTATTTAACACTTGAGAAATTTTAAATTAAGGGTCGTAGAATTTGTTTTTATATTGAACCCGCCTTGGGGTTCTTATCTCATCATCCAATTAACCACGGGTTTACACCCGCGGTTATTCAGATTAAATCCTTTCAGGATTTTTTCTTTGAAACCACGAATGTGGTTTAATCTGAATAACCCCGTACGAAGTGCGGGGAAAGACAATAAAGTACAACAAGAACCCCGAAGCGGGTTCAATAAGGATCTCATTATTAAAAATATAAGTAAATTTCATACAGTTTTCAACTCTTGATTTATCTGAATTTTGATTGTTGAAATTCATCATTCAACATTTTCTCAGTGAACATGTCCTGAATGAGCATCCAAAGTACCTGTAGCTTGTGCCAGTTTGATGAGAATTGCACCCTTAGTTACAATCCGTTCACCGCTGTTAAGCCCAGTCTTGATTTCAGTTCTCATGCCATCAGTAGCCCCAATCCTGACTTCCCGTTTCTCGAAAAGTTCGGGAGTTACCTGCACAAAAACATAGTAAGCTCCCTGGTCTTCGAGCAGCGCGCTTGTTGGAACAGTCAGGGCCAGCGTGTTGGTAACCGTTTTCAGATACACTTCAACAAATCCTCCGGCTGTAAAACTGCCTATGTTGTCGATTTGTAAAGCGACAGGAATAAGGAAATTATCAGAATTGGTTGCCTTGCCAAAAGAAAGTACTTTGCCATTTAATTGTTCGAGCGAATACGTTTGGTTGTCTTGTACCGTGCGGATGTTGGCTGATGCAATCGAACCCAGCATTGAAGCGTATTTTTGCTGAACCTCGGCATTCAGAAGTAGGGTTTTGTTCTGTGCCACAATCACAATTGGCTGTCCTGCTTCAACGTAAGCGCCATTTTTAACAAGCACCTGTTTCACAAAACCACTCATCGGACTTTTTACACTTTGTCCGGAAGCGCTGAAATTGGTATTCAGGTTATCAAAAATCGCTTTGGCATTATCGTATTGATTCTTTGCAGCAAGAAGATCTTTTGCTGAAACAATTTTATCCTTTGCCAGCTCAGCCGACCGTTCGTAATCGGCTTTTGCTTTTTCCAGATTGTTTTTAGCCTCGGCATATCGCACCGAAATATTGTTGTCGGCCATTTCGCTGCCGGAAATGGAAAATAAAGTTTGACCTTTTGAAACATCTTTCCCTTCCAATACAGCATTGCCGGAAATCATCACAATGCCATTCGTTTTTGCTGAAACAATGATCTCGTCGCCTTGTGAAGATTGAACTTGGGCGGTGGTTTTGATAATCTGACCAAACGGCTCGTTGCGTGGAAAATCGGTGGCAAAGTCAACCTTCCACGACTGCTCTTTGGTAAAAACGGTGGTGTTGGTTTTGGAAATAACCAATTTTTCTGAAGCTTCAAGTGCTTCTGCGTCTGATGCAAAGACAGTAATTTCAGGCACAACCAATTCAAAAGTTCCATTATCACTTTGGATTACAAATTTCAACGAGCCTTTCCCCACTGTTTCGGGTTTAATGTTGAAACTGTAAATGCCTTTTCGGGTTGGCTGATCCAGTGTCTGGCTTACTTCTTTGCCGTTTACCAACAGGTGAATCGTCATGCTGCCGCTTTCCAACGCTTTAAAATCAGGTAGTCTGGAAAAATGCGACAGCACATTTGCTGTTTCGCCAACGACAAAGGCATCAGCTTCGGCAAACACTTCGAAATCTGTACTGTATGCAGTGTATTGGAATTTTACGTCTTCGTGGGCATGAGATTCGGTTGCCCCATTTGCCTTCTGTTTATTGCTATTCTGGCAGCTCGCAAAAACGATTGCAAGCAATGCCATTAAAAATATCTTTGATTTCATTTAAAAACCTTGCTTAAATTTCTGAAGTAATTGAATGATGAATGCGTGTAATTACAATGTTATAAGCTAATTACATCAAACATTCAGAAGATAGAAATTTAAACAACAGGAGGAGCCCGTAAGCCAAAACCAGTGCTTACGAATTGAGGGTTAAAGGAAGATTTATAATTCTGCCATTCGACCGCAAAACACTCAATCGGCAATTTACTGTACCCTGAAGTGAAAAGTACAGATTGAAACGTATCTAAATTATTGTGATCATCGTTGCAAACCAAGAATTTGAATTCTGGCTTGATTTGATTGGCAGGAATTGTAACAACTTGTTTTAGCACACAACAATCGTAGTGTCCTTTGCTGCAATCATCATGCGTGCAATCGCTACGTTCATGAAATTTCTCGTCTGTTTGACAAATGGAACTTTCGGTGCAAACATCACTGTTGTGATGATGAGGATGAGGAATAACAGCATGCGCCAATAATACAATATTGGCCAGGAGTATAAAAAATATGGCTGTTTTTTTCCTAATCATCGAAAAAATATTTCTGCGAAGTTAACGCAAAATTCATTCTGTTGGTTCGCCTTTGTTAAATTTGTTAAACAGTGATAGCTAATGTTTTTGATGCAGGATTTTTTCTGTAAAAGCAAGCATAAGAGCTGAAAATAAAAATACAACATGAATAATTACTTGCCACATGACATGTTCCGATTCATGATTTTTAATATTTATAAATGTTTGTAGCAGGTGAATACCAGATACACCAACTAACGAACCGGCTAATTTTACTTTTAATGAACCTGCATCAATTTTTTGAAGCCATTCAGGTTTATCTTCATGCCTATCAATATCAAGCCGACTAACAAAAGTTGAATAACCACCAATGATAACCATAATTAGAAGATTTGCTACCATTGTAATATCAACCAAAGTAAGTATCCCAAGCATCAATACGGTCTCACTAATTTCGTTGATGCTTGTAAACAGATGAATCAATTCAACTAAATATTTGTAGGTGTATAACATTCCACCTAAAATAAGACCTGCGTACAGAGGTGCTTGTATCCACCGGCTTGAGAAAATAATTCTCTCAAGTACTATTTCAAATTTGTTGCTCATAATTTTTCTATCCTAAATTTATTGTACCCCAACTAAAGTTGCAAAAACAGTTAATGAAAATATTATTGTGTGCCGTGTTTTTCAAGGGCAGGAATATCTTTGATGTTGTTCTTAAACATTACCGATGCCAATACTGATATCAGAAGGATTCCAAGGATTATCAAGAGAGAGTAGATAATTGGTATTTTATAAAATCCAACGATGACCATTTTTACTCCGACAAAAACGAGAATAGCAGATAAGCCATATTTGAGGTAATGGAAATATTTGGTTATTCCGGCAAGCGCAAAGTACAAGGCTCTTAAACCTAAAATGGCGAATACATTAGAGGTGAAAATAATAAATGAGTCATTCGATATGGCAAGGATTGCAGGAATGGAATCGACGGCAAAGATTAAATCTGTAAATTCAACAACCAGCAATACAATAAACAATGGAGTGGCAACGGTTTTTGAATTTATTTTCACGAAGAAATTTCCACCATGCATCCGTTCAGAAACCGGAAAGAACTTTTTGAATAACCTAACCAACGGATTTTTGTCAGGAGCAACTTCTTCGGCTTTGTGAAAGAGCATTTTAATTCCGGTAAAAACCAAAAATGCCCCGAAAATATAGATGACCCAATGAAATTTACTAATGAGTGCAACACCAGCAAAAATAAAGATGGCACGCATAATTAATGCGCCCATAATACCCCAAAACAGTACTTTGTGCTGGTATTTAGGCTGAACATTAAAAAATGTAAAAAGCATAATGAATACAAACAAATTGTCTACACTCAACGATTTTTCAATTAAATATCCGGTTAGGAATTCAAGAGCTTTCTCTTTCCCCAGGAAGAAATAAATGCCATAATTGAAAATTAGCGCCAGAGAAATCCATACAGCACTCCAAATCAGTGCCTCCCTGACTTTTACTTCGTGTGATTTGCGATGAAAAATGCCCAGATCGATAGCTAATAAAACTATTACAAAAGCAATAAATCCAGCCCACACATATGCATCAATTACCATAGATCGAATTTTAAATTAAATACCTAATTAGAACAAAACCTCGGAACAATAAACCTGTAAAACCCATTGCCAGTGCGTTAAAATATTTTGATTGCGATAATTGCAATGGCAATACATGCGGTTGCCAGAATGGCAACAGGTTTCATATTAAACTCAAACAGTTTTTTTACTCCCGGACCTACTTTGATGATCAGGAATGACAAAAGATAAAATCTGAACCCTTGACCAATAAGAGTTCCGATAGCAAAGAGGAAGATATTCATGTCGAATGCTCCTGAAGAAATTGAAAACAGCTTATAAGGAACAGGAATAAATGGGGCTACAAACAAAATGCCCAAGCCCCATTTTGAGAATTGAATATAAATAGATTGGTAAACGGCTTCAGTAAATCCAGGGATATTTTCAAACACAAATCTGGCAAAACCTGTAAATTCTCCGCTCGTATCAAGCCAAACAAAATGACCTATAGAGTAACCCGCTAAAGCCCCAGTTAATGTTCCCAGAGTCCCAAATAAAGCATATTTATAGGCTTTTGTGATATTGAGCAATGTTAAAGTCATAAAAAACATCGGAGTGGGCAACGGTAAAAACGAAGCATCAGCAAAAGCGCAAACAAACAATGCCCATGCCCCCCATTTGGTGTCTGCCCATTTCATACCCCAATTCTGTAACGATTTAAGCCAGTTTTTCATTTCTGTTATTGATAAAATTAGAAGAACATTCAGTCATTTTTGATGACTTTACCTTGGAATTCTTTAAAAAGCTCGTCTTTATTTTTCCCCTGTCGAATGCCATTTAATAAAAGAACCAGTATCGCCGGAATTTCTTTTTCATTAAAGCCGGATTTTGCCGCAAAACTACTGGCCAAATACATTTCATTTTTATTAATAGTCCCATCCACAAGGGTCATGTTTACAATCTCAAAAATCTGCTCAAAGCGTGCTTGTAATCCGGAAGGAGGAGTATAATCTGACTTTTCGGTTGTCCTTATCAGGTGATCGGTTTCTTCGACTGTAAATCCCAGCCTTTTGCTTACCCGGTGCAGTAATTCCAATTCCTTTGTGCTGATAACATCATCGGCCAATGCGATCCGGATAAGGTTAATGAAATACTCTGTATTTGCCTTATCTACTGAGTAATCGGTAGAATCTAATTTGTTCATTTTTTGCGTTTTATAATTAATATTTAAAATAAAATGTTTATCGATACTTGGGTTGTTTGTTTTCATTTTGAGGATCCTTTCCAAATTTTGTCCAGTAACTCTATTGCATAATCCACCAATCCCTGTACCCCATTTTGGCTGACATAATTAAAAAATTTCAAAATCAGAGGCAGTAAAATTATAATTAGCCCAATCGTGATTATTAAAACCAAAATGATAGCGGATATGACAAGCACCTTCAGTTTCTTGTTGTTTTTGAGAGATTCCAAAAAATATAACCACCTGAAATTGGTATCGTGTTTTTGATAGGAACGACTCAAATCCTGGAAATAACCCGGGCTGTTCTCATATCTGTGATCTCGGTAGTCTTTTCGATTTTGTTGTTTGTTGTCAAAAAAGTCATCAAGTTCCATAACAAGGAGATTTAAATAATAAGTGAAGCATCATTTTTTAAGATGATTCATAAAAAAGTACAAGAGCTTTTACTAAAGCCTTGAAAATCAATTTAAATACCAGTGAATGCATTGACTAAAAATAGATTAACCTTCTCATCTAACAAATAGACTGAAGTACTATTACTTATCGAATTAAAAGGAAATACCTGCTAGGAAGATTTTGGCGGCTGCCAGCTCAAAAAGAAAAACTCTTTTAATAAAAACGAGTCGTTTGAAACAGGAATAACGATCAGTTGTTCAACAAAATAGGAAGGTTCGTGAACCTGATTAATATGGTCATCTTCAAATGTATCAACATTTGAAAAAACATTATTCTCCTCGCAATTTAGTTCAGAAGAAAGTTCTGTATTACAAACCGGGGTACTGTAATCAGTATAAACTTCAAGTCCTAAACAAAAAAGTACTGCTGTCAGAAATAGCAGTCGGAATAATATGTGTTTTGAAACTTTCATTGCTTGCAAAAGTAATATTTAAGCATAAACTTTTCTCAAATCAATATTAAACAACAATTAAAATGAATTTCTTGTTCACATCTTTCAATATTAAACAGAAGGATATAGGTGGGTCGTACCTTTGCCCTGAAAGGCTTCGTCCATGAGAAATAATTAGAAATTTTTCCATCTTTGCAGCGTCAACCAAAATCAGAATCAGCTGTTCCATCTATCAGAATTGATTAGATCGTTCCATTTAGAAAAGGGTATGAGATTCTTTAGCTTTATATTAATTGTACTTTCCCTGTTGCTATCTTCTTCGCCGTGTTGTGCAGGTGATGAATGCTGCAATGAAACGGATGCTGCATGTTCAGAAAATGCTGCAGATAATCATCCTTCCGGAGAACCGGGAAATAGTTGTTCCCCTTTTATGGTTTGCGGATCGTGTACTGGTTTTGTGGTCATTGCAGATAATTCTGAATTAAATCCCAAACCCTCAATTACTGGCTATCTGAAGACCATATACATTCAAAAATACCTCGATTATTACCTTCCGAAATTTTGGCAACCACCAAAGATAAGTTAGTGAACCAATGTGTTTAATAAGATTCATGTTGTTTGATTCCAAATGACATGATTTTTCAATTCATTAACTAAAAGTATTAAAAATGAAATTATATCTCCTGCCAGTAATTGCATTGTTTTTTGCATTTCAAAGTCTGGCGCAAAATACATTTAAAACAATTGTACGCGATAGCGAAACGAAGGAACCATTAACAGGAGCGACGGTTTTGGTTAGAGGGACCGCAAAAGGAAGCGCCACCGATATGAATGGATTTGCTCAAATTCCAAATATTCCGAATGGAAAGTGGACAATCGTTGTCACGTTTATTGGGTATATTGAAAAAACTGAAACCATTATTTTCCCGCTTGCACAGCAGGAACCCGTTGAAATATTTCTTTCAGCCAGCGACGAAGAAGTGGATGAAGTAATCATTACGGCAACCCGGTCGAGCCGGACCATTGAAGATGCCCCAACAAGGCTGGAAGCCATTTCAGGAGAAGAACTTGAAGAAAAGGGGAACATGAAACCCGGCGATATCCGGATGATGCTCAATGAGAGTACCGGCATCCAGACCCAGCAAACATCGGCAACCTCTTACAATTCAAGTATCCGGATTCAGGGACTTGATGGGAAATATACCCAGATACTGCGTGATGGGTTTCCGTTGTATTCAGGATTTTCAGGAGGATTGGGCCTTTTGCAGGTCGTGCCACTCGATCTGAAACAGGTGGAAGTCATCAAAGGTGCATCGTCAACGCTTTACGGTGGCGGGGCAATTGCCGGTTTGGTAAACCTTGTTTCGCGAATGCCCAAAGAAGAACGTGAACTGAACTTTTTACTGAATGGAACTTCTGCCGTTGGATTGGACATCAGCGGGTTTTATGCTCAAAAATTTGAAAAGGTTGGATCAACAGTTTTTGCTTCGTATAATTCCGGGAATCCTTACGATCCGGCAGATATTGGTTTTACGGCGATCCCCAAATTCAGAAGGGTAACGCTAAATCCCAAATTGTATATTTATGCCAGTCCGAAGACAACTCTAAACATGGGATTTAACAGTACCGTTGAGAACCGCACTGGTGGCGATATGCAATACATTGAAGGAAAGGGCGATAATGTTCATTCGTATTTCGAAAAGAATCAAACCAGACGGTTCAGCACCCAATTGGGAATCGACCATCAAGTGACCGACAGCTCCGTTTTTAAGTTAAAGAATAGTTTTAGCTATTACGACCGGAAAATCGAAATACCTGACTTCGTATTTTCAGGAATACAGTTTTCATCATTTACCGAGGCAACTTATTCGATTAAACGGAAGAGTCAGGAATGGATAGCCGGGCTGAATTTATGGACTGAGCGTTTCGCTCAGGATCAAACAAATACGGCCAGTGTGGTCGATTACAACCATACCACTGTCGGCGCATTTGTACAAAACTCGTGGACTGCTTCTGAATTGTTTTCTATTGAAACAGGCATTCGCGGCGATTATCAGAATGAATACGGATTCTTTTTTCTTCCCAGGTTAGCTGCCCTTTTCAAGTTTAATTCAAGCCTTTCGGCCAGACTTGGAGGCGGACTGGGCTACAAAACGCCGACTGTTTTTACAGAAGATGCTGAGCGGCTCCAGTTCCGAAATGTATTGCCGGTTGATCATGAAAATACCAAAGCCGAACAGTCGGTTGGAGGAAACCTCGATTTTAATTACCGCACCTCAATCACTTCTGAAATGTCGTTCAGCCTGAACACGCTTTTTTTCTATACCCGAATTCTGAAACCGTTGGTTTTGACCCAATCTGATCAGGGAAATTATGAATTTCTGCAACCTGAAGGTTATATCGATACGAAAGGGATAGAACTCAATGCGAAGATTACTTACAGCGATTTTAAGCTTTTTGTAGGATATACGCTGGCCGATGTAAACCAACAACTGAACGGCGTTTTAACAGCATTCCCATTAGTTGCCAAACACCGGCTAAACAATGTTTTGATGTATGAGCTCGACGAAAAACTAAAAGTTGGACTGGAAGCCTACTATTACAGCAAGCAGAAGCTGAACGATGGCAGTACTGGTCAGGCCTATTGGATTTGTGGACTGATGGCGGAAAAACTATGGGAACGGTTTTCGGTTTTTGTCAATTTCGAGAACCTGTTCGATACCCGGCAAACCAAATTTGGTAGCATTTACACCGGTCCTGTTTCTAATCCGGTTTTCAGGGATATTTATGCCCCGGTTGATGGATTTGTGGTAAACGGAGGAATTAAATTGCGATTGTAATCGAATGATAAAACCATACTGCTTGTCGTCGATTTAGGTCGAAAAGGTCAGGTAGTATGGTTTTTAATGATTTTTAATGCTGAAAGGCCTTATTTTCCAGCTGCCAGTTCGTCCATCATTTGTTTGAATGACTGAAACAAGTTTGATGCCTGATTATACAGTTCTTCATTCGATTTAACGGCTTCCAACATCATACCCATGTTCATGGTTGATAAAACCGTTTTGTCGCCAGCTTCATAAACTGCCAAGGTACAGGGCATAAATGTTGAAAACTCAGGATTTGTGGTGAGCATCATCGATGCTGTTTTTGCCTGACAAATGTTGTAAACAAACACTTTTCGTTGAATTGGAAAGCCTTTTGATTCAACGATATCGTGATAGATATAGGTTTGAAGCAAAGTCAAACTATTTTTCTGACACGCAGTTTCAACCTGCATGGCAATTTGTTCCGCAGTGAGCTTACTTTCTATTTGGTGCATCAACATTTCTATCATTTTTTCGCTTTGCATGATTTCTTGTTTTTAAAAGGTTACTGTTTTATCCGCCCAAACTACCAACTCTACGCAATCAACCATGGTAGAAATAGGGCAGGCTTCGGTACTGTCCAGATGCCGCGATTTTAAGCAAGTTCCACAGGCAAGTATTTCGCCGCCAATTTCAACGAATTTTTTCAATTGCTCGTCAACGTTGTACTTTTCGTGAGTCAAACCTTCGCATTCAACGGCTTCACCCATTAAAAACAGTTTTACTTCATGTCCCGTTTTTTTTGCTGTTACTGCAAAGCGAAAAGCGTTCCAAGCCTTTTCAAATTCTTTGGTTTCCAAAATAATTCCAATTTTCATTTTTGTATGATTTAGAATGTTAATACGATTTTGTTTTTCCGGATCAGCGCATACAGATCGGCAAGTGAAGAGTAGGTGCAAACCTGTGGTTCTTTATTATTCCGACTTCTCAAGCAAGTTCCGCAACCCAAAATTCTACCACCATTGTCCAAAAACTTGTCGGCTTGCTCTTTCAAATCATTATTTGTTTTTACCATACTATCCAATTCAACACCTTTCCCCAGCAAAAATATTTTCACGGTATCTCCCTGATTTTTCGAATAATTGGCCAGACGCAAGGCATTCCAAACTGTTTCAGCGTCGTTTGAATAAATGACCATTCCGATGGATGTTTGTGAACCTGATTTCGTCGGAGATGATTTGGCATAAGTTCCGGAGGTAAAAACACATGCCAG
>Ga0209317_1000160_pt1 | contig 91414 bp, 87 predicted proteins | sample RifGroB2_FD_183994 | JGI IMG/M metagenome (GOLD analysis project Ga0209317, IMG submission 183994) | Soil microbial communities from Rifle, Colorado, USA - Groundwater B2 (SPAdes) (version 2) | ecosystem: Environmental > Terrestrial > Soil > Unclassified | place: Rifle, Colorado | collected... | reverse complement strand
TCGCGGAGCAGGAACTCCAGGCCATGACGCTGTCCGAGGCGCGCTCGCTCATATTCGCACCGGGGCTTACCACGAGCCGGGCCGTCACCGAGACCTCGGGAAGGGGTGTGGGGCTGAATATCGTGAGGGTGAATGTCGAGAGGCTCAAGGGCTCGGTCCGCGTGGAGTCCGCGCCGGGCAAGGGGATGAGGACGATAATAACCCTCCCTGTCACGCTCGCCACGGCGCGCGTGATATTAGCCCTCCTAAAGGGCAGGAAGTACGCGATACCCGTCGAGAGCGTCCATTCGAGCAGGAACCTTACGTCCGGAGAGGTCTTTACGATAGAGGGGAGGGACGCGGTCCTCCTCGACGGGGCCCCTGTATCGGCGGCGAGGCTCTCCGACATACTCGGGTTTCCAGGCGAGAAGGGGAAAAACGGCTCAAACGGGCGAGACGGGCTCGCCTGCGTCTTCCTCCGGTCCGGGGATGAGAGGTTCGGGGTCATAGTCGACGGGCTCATCGACGAGGAAGAGGTGGTATTGAAGCCTCAGAGCGCGCTCCTTAAAAGGGTCAGGAACGTTTCTGGCGCGACGATCCTGGGTAGCGGCGAGGTCTCGATGGTATTGAACCCGGACGACATGCTGAAAACGCTCAAAAGGCCCGGAAGGCCCGCGCCCGAGGCTCGTCCGATGTCGCCCCGGCGCAAAAAAACGGTCCTCCTCGTCGAGGACTCGATAACGACGAGGACGCAGGAGAAGCGTATCCTCGAAGGCGGAGGCTACGAGGTCACAACCGCGGTCGACGGGCTCGACGCGCTCGCCAAGCTCTCCGCGCGCTCGTTCGACGCGGTAGTTTCCGATATAATGATGCCGAACATGGACGGGCTCGCGCTCACGGCCCGGATACGGCAGGACAAGAGGCTTAACGAACTTCCCGTGATACTCGTAACAACTTTGTCGTCCGAGGAGGACAGGAAGCGCGGGCTGGACGCCGGGGCGAACGCGTACCTCACAAAGCCGGCCTTTGACCAGGAGGTATTCCTGGAGACGCTCGGCAGGCTCGTCTGATACGGGGCCGATGAAAGGGTTATCATGATCCGCAACAACGGCAAGAAGATAAGGGTCCTGCTCGTAGACGACTCGGCGCTCGCTCTCGCCGTTATGAAAAGGATAATCTCCTCGGCCCCGGACATCGAGGCCGCCGGGGAGTTCAGGTCGGCGAAGGAGGCCCTGAAGACGCTCCCCTCGATAGACCCGGACGTCATATGCACCGACCTCCACATGCCGGAGATGGACGGGCTCGAGTTCACGCGGCAGGTGATGGAGAGGTTCCCGAAGCCGATACTGGTGGTGTCGGTATCGGTCGAAAGGTCGTCGGAGAACGCCTTCAGGCTCCTGGAGGCCGGGGCCGTGGACGTATTCTCGAAGCCCAGGGGAGAGATGGAGAGCGGTTTCCGGGCGCACTCGGACGAGCTCTTGAGCAAGATCCGCATCCTCTCAGGGGTGCATGTGTTCAAGAGGTTCTCAAGGCCGCGCGGGCCTCAAAGCATGCCCGCCCCGGCATCGAGGCCCGGCTTGCGGAGGCCCGAGATAGTCGCCATAGGGGCCTCGACCGGCGGCCCCCAGGCCCTCTTCCTCATACTCTCGGTCCTGCCGCGCGACTTCCCTGTACCCGTGATATGCGTCCAGCACATAAGCGACGGCTTCCTTAACGGTCTCATAGAGTGGCTCGGGGGCGGCTGTGCCATAAAGGTTTGCAAGGCCGTGGAGGGAGAGAGGCCGGTTGCCGGGCGCGTCTACTTCCCGGAGGAAGGATACCATCTCGTCATAGACAAGGGGGGGGCTTTCGCATACTCCCGTGAGCCCGCCAACCCGCACAGGCCCTCCATTACCGTGACCTTCAACTCGCTCGCGGACCATTACGGGGCAGGGGTCATCGGGGTGCTTTTGACCGGCATGGGCTCTGACGGGGCAGAAGGCATGCGCTCGATCGCCTCGGCGGGCGGCGCTACGATAGCCCAGGACGAGGCGACGTCCGTCGTCTTCAGCATGCCTAAAAAGGCGATAGAGCTCGGCGGGGCCTCCGAGGTCCTTCCATTATACGAAATATCACATTCGATACTCTCCAGGGTATCTTGAAAGAAAGGCCGTCATGACGGAAGATATCGCGGATAAAAAAGAGATACTCATCGTAGAGGACAGCGACGTCCAGGCGTACATGCTTAAAAAGTTCCTTGCTGACAACGGCTACTCCGTGCGCGTTGCCAGGAACGGGGCCGAGGGGCTCGTCGCCATAAAGGAGAGGGCGCCGGCTGTCGTCATAAGCGACATAGTCATGCCTGTCATGGACGGCTACGAGATGTGCAGGCGCATGAAGGACGACAGGGCCTTCCGGGGCATCCCGTTCATACTCCTCACGACGCTCACCGATACGGAAGACATCATAAAGGGGCTGAACGCCGAGGCCGACAGCTATGTCACGAAACCCTACGAGCCGGGGTATCTCCTCAAAAGGGTCACGGCACTCATCGAGACCCCGACGCAGTACAGGAACAACCCGGACGAGAAGTCCGTGGAGATATTCTACAACGGCAAGGCCTACTCGATCAGGTCCGGACGCGGGCAGACGTTGAGCCTCCTCCTTGCCACTTACGAGAACGCGATACTCCAGAACAGGGAGCTCAACAGGACGCAGGAGGAGTTGAAGGCGCTGAACGACCTCCTGGAGGAAAAGGTCAGGGAAAGGACCGCGGAGCTTACCGCCGAGGTCTCTGAACGGAGGAAGGCCGAGGCGGCGCAGAAGGAGAGCGAGGAGAGGTTCCGCTCCGTCGTCGAGACCGCGAGCGACGCGATCATCTGCGTGGACGAGAACGGGCTCGTCTATCTCTGGAACAGGAAGGCCGAGGAGATGTTCGGGTACGAGGCCGGAGAGATGATCGGCAGGGACATGCACGACTATGTCGTCCCCGAGAGGCTCCGGGAGAGGGCAAAGGCGGCCTTCGACGTGTTCAGGCAGACAGGCAGAGGGCCGGTAATCGGGAAGACCGTCGAGCTCGAGGGTCTTAATAAGGACGGGACCGAGTTCCCTATCGAGCTCTCGATATCCGCCATGAACATAAAGGGCAGGTGGCACTCGACCGGCATCATACGCGACATAACCGCGCGCAAGGCCGCGGACGAGGGGCTCCGGCAGAAGATAGAGGAGCTCGAGAGGTTCAAAAGCGCGACGATAAAACGGGAGCTCAGGATGAAAGAGCTCCGCGTAAAGATAGAGAAGTTCGAGAAGGGGAAGTAGCATGGCCTCGAGGATAAGGGCAAGGCTCCTCAAAAAGATGTCGCTCGCGATCATCCCGCTCGCCGCGCTCGCGATTTTAAGCCTCTACAACCAGAGGTCGATCTACAAGGCAACCGTCAGGGTGAACGCCGTCTCGCGCGAATCCACGCTCGTCAGCAATCTCCAGCAGGCGCTCGACAGGGCGATCATGCCTTCCAACGACTACATCATAACCGGCAAGGGAGGATACGCGGTCGAGTTCAGAAAATACTCGGAGGAGATGGAGCGTCTGCTCAAGGAGGCCGGTTCGATCCACGACGCCTTTGACGGCTCGGACGAGACCGTTGCCGAAGAAAAGAGGATATTAAAGGGATTAAAAGAGTCTTGGGGGAACGTAAGGGATATTTCAGCGAGGATATTCTCCATACAAAAGCCCGTGGGCAACAGGGACGCCGCCGAACTCATGGAGGATATGGATTACAAGTGGGGCGCCAACGCCATAGCCCTCCTCGACAGGTGGCACAGGATAGACGAGAGAGAGCGTGCTGAGGCCTTGCGAAATGCCGAGGCCGCGTGGCGGAACGCATGGGTCATCATAGGCGGGGGCGTGGCGGCTACCGCGCTCCTGACCATGTTCCTTGCGTATTACTATTCGGGCGTCTTTGTAACACCCATAGAGCGCCTCCGGGAGCACTCCCTTAAGATAGCCTCCGGCGACTTTGCGTCAAAGGCCGGGTTAAGGACCAATGATGAGCTCGAAGACCTCTCGGAGTCGATGGACAGGATGTCCTCGGAGCTCTCTGCACTTTACCGTGACCTCGAGCGCAAGGTCGAGGAGAGGACGAGGGAGTTGAACCACGCCTACTCGGAGATGAAGGAGAATGAGGAGCGATACAGGGCCCTCTTTAACGGGACGAACGACGCCATCTTCGTCCATCCGGTCCCCGGTGGAGGCGGGCCGATGAAGTTTATTGACGTGAACGAGGTCGCTTGTTCTCGGCTCGGGTACTCGCGCAAGGAGCTCCTGGAGTTGTCTCCGGAGCTTATCGACGCCCCAGGCCATGAGGCCGGGCGCGAGGCCGCCATACGGGAGATAGCTCAAAACGGGCACGCCATATTCGAGATGGCCCATGTTGCGAAGGACGGGAGGGTTATACCCGTGGAGATAAGCTCAAGGGTCTTCGTTCTCAAGGGCGCTCAGCAGGGGCTTTCCATAGTAAGGGACATATCGGAGAGGAAGATGGTGGAGGAAAAGGCGCTGAGAGAAAGACGCCTGAACGAGTCGATAGTCAATTACATGCCTGCCGGTGTCGCCTTTCTCGACAACGGCTTCATCCTACGGAAGTTCAACGCCTTGTACGCCGGGATGATAAGAAAATATACGCCGTATACGCCTGATGAGGCGCTCGGGATGTGCTACTTCGATTATGTCCCGGGGTCAAGGGAACAGGTAGAGGGGTGGTTCAAGGAAGTCAGGGACTCGGGGGAAAGCGCGGACAGGAAGGGCTTTGAGCTGAAGATTGGCGCCGGGGAAGACGAAAAAGCGACATATTGGGATACAGCCGTCACGCCTGTCTTTGACGAGGCTGGAAAGGTCGAGGGCATACTGATACTCACGCAGGACATAACGGAGAGGAAGAGGTCCGAAGACTCGCTCAAGGAGCGCGTCGAGGAGCTCGAGATGTTCAGGAAACTTACGCTCAAGCGTGAACTCCGGCTCAGGGAACTCAAGGACAGGATAGAGGCGCTTGAAATGGAGCTTAAAGGCGCAAGGGCCTGAACGGCTCTGCATAAAGGTGAAAGACCATGCCGGATGAGGAAAAAAAATTACAGGAACGCGAACAGGAGATCAGCCTCCTGAAACGCGACATTTCGCTTAAGGATTCCGAGATAGCGCGCCTGAAGGAGGCGCTCCGCAAATTTGAGGAGCGCGAAGGCGAGCTCGAGGACGAGAGAAAGGCTATTATCTACATGCTCGAGGACATCAACGAGTCGACCTCGAAGATAGAGACGGCCCAGAAGGAATGGGAGGCGACCTTCGACGCCATCTCCTCTCCGCTCTTAATTCATGACGAGGGCTTCAGGATCGTGAGGGCGAACCGTGCTTACCAGAAGATAGCGAACATGCCTTTTAGAGAAATAATCGGGAGGCCCTATTTTGAGATATTCCCCAGGACAGGCGGACCGCACCCTGTATGCGCCTCGTTCAAGGAGAGGCAGGAAAAGGGTGAGGGCGCCGATGCCGACGTCGAGGCCGAGGTCGCCGTGCCGGAGTGTGGCAGGGTCTTCAAGGTCAGGTTCTACTCCATAAATAAACAGGACTCCGAAGGCTACGACGCCGTCCACGTGATGGAGGATATCACCGAGGCCAAGAGGGCGGAGGAAGCCATAAAAGAGGAGATGGACGTCACCGCGCACCTCCTCATGATATCCGAGGCTACGGCCATGACGACCGACATCGACAAGCTCATGGAGGACGTCGTGCGCTGTAACTGCGGGATCATGCGCGCGGACGCAAGCATGTCTTACTTATGGGACGTATCCTCAGGAGTATTCAGGCCCTCGCAGGAATACGGCCTTGACCGCGCGTTTCTGCCTTTTTTCAGGACCGACAGCCTGAACGCGGCTGAGGGCATCGTAAAGACCGTTGTCGAGACCGGCGAGCCCGTGGCCGCAATGATCCAGCAGGGAGGGATCGAGATCAAGGGCCTGCCTCTCAAGTGGATAAAGGACGCGAGGACCGTCGCCGTAGTCCCGCTCATTAGCGCGGGGCACAGCCTCGGGCTCATCATATCCCTTTACCTGCAAGAGAGGGGGTTCACGGAAAGGGACATGCGCGTCATGAAGGGGGTCGCCCATCAGGTCTCGACCGCGCTCGAGCAGGCCCGCCTCCACCGCTACTCGGTCGATAAGGCGATGGAGCTCTCCCACAAGATAGAGACGATACAGGTGATGAACGAAATAGACCGCTCGATACTCTCAACCCTTGAGCCCGGGGAGATACTCGAGACGGCGGTAAGGATGGTCTCAAGGCTCATGACCGCGGACAGGGCCACCGTCGCGCTCGTTGACATGGAGCGCCAGGGGTTCATTTTTACCTCAGGCTTTGGCGTCACCTCAGTCCCAAAAGGGGCGTTCACACATTTCTCCGATACGGATGCGACGGACGTCATCTTCTCCGGGCGGCCGCAGTATGTCCCGGACTTCTCCGAGTCCAGCCCGCTCCTGCCGCTTGAACAGAAGCTCCTGAAAGAGGGCTTCCTTTCACACATAAGGGTGCCGCTTGCGGTCAAGGGGGAAATAATAGGCATCCTGACGGCAGGGGCGAAGAGAAAGGCCGCGTTCACGCCAGAGGACCTCCAGACGCTCGAGAAGCTCGCCTCCCAGATAAGCGTGGCGCTCGATAACGCGAGGCACCTCTCCGACCTCCAGGAGCTCTTCCTCGGGACCGTCAAATCCTTATCGTCGGCCATAGACACGAAGTCCCCGTGGACGGCGGGCCATTCCGAGAGGGTGACAACTTACGCGCTTGCGATAGGCAAGGAGATGGGTTTTTCAGAAAAGGATTTGAAGGACCTCGAACTCGCCGGACTCCTCCATGACATCGGCAAACTCGGCACCTATGAGACGATACTCGACAAGCCCGGAAAGCTCACCGACGAGGAGATGGGGATAATGCGCGAGCACCCTGCCAAGGGCGCGGCGATACTCGAACCGATAAAGCTCCTCAAGAACATCAGGCCCGCCATAAAATACCACCACGAGTATTACAACGGGACCGGGTACCCCGAGGGCCTCAAGGGCGAGACTATCCCGCTCTTTGCCCGCGTCCTTACCGTCGCCGACACCGTAGACGCCATGGCCGCCGACAGGCCTTACAGGAAGGGGAGGGCCTTGCCTGATATCATGGCCGAGCTCGAAAGGTGCTCCGGGACCCAGTTCGACCCGCAGATAGTAAAGATATTCAAGGGCCTCTACGAGAGGTCGGCGATAAGGATAACCCGCTTAAACGTCCCGGAAGGCGCGATATAGCCTTTTTAAGGAGACATCCGTCATCCGTCAGGCGCCATTTCATGAAAATCGCAGATATTGACATCCCGCCCGGGTTCATGTATCCTATTTTGCCTTGCATAATTGTAACGCCTCGGAACCCTTTGTTTTGTATGGAATATAACGGGGCTAAGGCGGTATAATATTCTTATCCTTATCCAAATCGAGACTGCCGGCTTCACGCAGACCTAAAGGAGGACAAAAAGTGGGAAAGAACGTAGCGCAGAAATTGGTAGACAGCCACCTGGTATCCGGTGAGGCAGAGCAGGGCAAAGAGGTAAACATCAGGATAGACCAGACGATCACTCAGGACGCGACCGGAACCATGGCGTACCTGCAGTTCGAGGCGATGGGCGTGCCGAAGGTAAGGACGAAGTTGTCTGTCAGCTACGTCGACCACAACACGCTCCAGTACGGCGGGTTCGAGAACGCCGACGACCACAGGTTCCTGCAAACGCTCGCCTCAAAGTTCGGCATCTACTTCTCAAGGCCCGGCAACGGCATCTGCCACCAGGTACACCTTGAGAGGTTCGGCAAACCAGGGCAGACGCTTTTGGGGTCTGATTCCCACACCCCGACCTCAGGCGGCATAGGGATGTTAGCCATAGGCGCCGGCGGCCTCGACGTCGCCGTCGCCATGGGCGGCGGGCCATTCAGCCTCACTTACCCGAAGGTCGTGCTCGTAAGGCTCAAGGGCAAGTTGAAGCCCTGGGTTTCGGCCAAGGACGTGATACTTGAGCTTCTGCGGCGCATGACCGTAAAGGGCGGCGTCGGCAAGGTAATCGAGTACGGCGGGGATGGCGTAAAGAGCCTGTCCGTCCCGGACCGCGCGACCATCACCAACATGGGCGCGGAGCTCGGCGCGACTTCTTCCGTATTCCCGAGCGACGAGACGACGAGAGAGTTCCTCGCCGCGCAGGGCAGGGAAGAGGATTGGACCGAGCTCAAGGCCGACGAGGACGCGAAGTACGACGAGACGATAGAGATTGACCTCGGGAAGCTCGAGCCGATGATCGCGAGGCCGCATATGCCGGATAACGTCTGCAAGGTCTCCGAGATAGAAGGCATGAGGGTAGACCAGGTATGCGTCGGGAGCTGTACCAACTCCTCTTACAGGGACCTGATGCTCGTATCCGAGACCTTCAAGAAGGGCGGCTTCAGGGTCCACCCAGAGGTCTCGATGACGATATCCCCCGGCTCCAAGCAGGTCCTCGACATGCTCGCGCTGAACAAGGGACTCTCCCACATGATAGAGGCGGGCGCGAGGATATTGGAGGCCACATGCGGGCCGTGCATCGGGAACGGCCAGTCGCCCCCGTCGGCCGGCGTGTCGCTACGCACCTTCAACAGGAACTTCGAGGGCAGGAGCGGGACCAAGGACGGCAAGGTATTCTTGTGCAGTCCAGAGACGGCGGCCGCCGCGGCCATCTACGGCGTCATCACCGACCCCAGGAAGCTCGGCAAGTACCCTAAGATAAAATTCCCCTCGAAGTTCCTTGTGGATGACTCGATGGTAGTGCCGCCGGCAAAGGACCCATCGAAGGTGACGGTAGCCCGTGGGCCTAACATAAAGGAGCTCCCGAAGCAGGGCCCGCTCGGCGACACTTTGAAGGGCAAGGTCCTCATAAAGCTCGGCGACAACATCACGACCGACGACATAACGCCGGCCGGCACGTGGCTCAAGTACCGGTCGAACGTTCCGAAGTATTCGGAATCGGTCTTCTCGGCGATAGACGCGAAGTTCCACGAAAAGGCGAAGGCCGCCGGCGGCGGCTTCGTCCTCGGAGGAGAGAACTACGGACAGGGGTCGTCGCGCGAGCACGCGGCGCTCTGCCCCATGTACCTGGGGATAAAGGCGATCATAGCCAAGAGCTTTGCCCGGATTCACAAGGACAACCTCGTTAACTTCGGCATATTGCCGCTGACCTTCGCGAACGCCGCTGACTACGACGGTGTTGAGGACGGGGACGAGCTTGAGTTTACGGGTCTTAGGGGCGCTCTCGCATCAGGCGATACAGTTACTCTTAAGAACGTCACAAAGGGCAGGGAGATAAAGCTCAAACACGGGTACTCCTTGAGGCAGGTCGAGACGATCCTCGTCGGCGGCACGCTCAACTACACGACCGCGAAGGCGAAGTAAGGCGCGTTTTAAAACGAACTAAAAAAGGGCTTCCGGGAGACCGGAAGCCCTTTTTTGTTTTGATTTTCTCCCCTCCTTAACAAGGAGGGGATGGGGGAGGTCGCTTTGGCATAGTGGCATGTTGGGCTCCGCGTAGCGAAGCCCAACATTAAGGGTAAACCTGAAAAATTAGAAAGTCGCACAAAGCCTTTTTATGTGTTCTCCCGAAAAGGTCTTTTGCGCCCTGCCGGGCTTTTTTTCGGCATGGGGCTTCGCTCCCTGCTCCTCCCCAGCCCACCGCTCGGCGCGGGGCCAACTTCAAATCGGGTCGCTTAAATCAACCTGATGCACAGCCGTCCGATACGGATTTGCCCGTCCGGCCAGGACCGCTCGCCTCCTCTGAGCGCGCTTCGCGTCTATCCTTCCTCCGGCTCGCGCGAGCGGGTGGGGGTGGAAGAAAGCGCTTGGAGCCATCGCCGAAAGCGCGCGGAGCGCGCAAAAAAGCTCGATGAACTGCGAACGATAAATGAGTTTTGGTTTTAAAGGAATTCAGCACTACTTGCCCCTCTCCTCTTGCGGGATATGGGGAGAGGGAGGGGGTCTATTTATTTGAAGACTTTCAGCAGGGCCTCAGGGAGTTCCGGTAAAATATCTCCGGCGGGTGTATACGGGATATCCGCGAGCACCGGCGCGTACCTTTCTATTTCCGAGCGATTGTATTTTACGCTCGCGTCATCGGGCCGTGGCGCGGGGTGGTTGAGTATCACGCCTGCCACGTCTATCCCCAGCGCCCTCGCGCACTCGCAAGTCATAAGCGTGTGGTTGATTACGCCGAGACGGGAAGGGGCTATTATCAAAAGCCTCGCCTTTAGGCGCACAACGAGGTCTGCCATATTCTGATCATCGTTCAGCGGCACGAGCAGGCCTCCTGCGCCCTCGACGATGATTATCTCGTGAACGGCTGAGAGCATTTTGAAAGCAGTCTCTATCTTGATTAGATCGATCTCAACGCCTGAGAGCCGCGCCGCGACATTCGGCGAAAGGGGAGGAGAGAACCTGTACGGGTTTATGAGGTCGAGCGGGTCGCCTGACTCAGCCGCCTCTTTCAACGCTACTGCGTCCATTGGCACGAGCGCACCGTCTTTCACCGCACAACCTGTCTCAACGGGCTTCATTACGCCGATGTCAATCCCTCTTGCCTTCAAAGCGCGCGCGACAAGGGTTGCCACGAAGGTCTTCCCGATATTAGTATCTGTCCCGGTTATGAAGAAGGCGCGCGCCATCACTCTTCAGTCACCTTCCTGACGCTGTCGAATACTGTCTTCAGCATCTTTTTTATCTCAGCCTCCTTGACGCTCAGCGGCGGTATGAGGACGATGACGTCGCCAAGGGGCCTTATGATGAGGCCGCGTCCCCGCGCCTCCATCGCGACCCTGTGGCCGATGCGTTCGCTGGGCGGAAAGGGTTCTTTTGTTGCCCTGTCCTTCACGATCTCTATACCCGCGACAAGCCCCATATGCCGCACGTCTCCGACATGGGCGAGTGTCTCGAATTTTTTTAGAAGCTCTCCAAAAAGAATCGACTTCGGCTTCATCTTTTCAAGCACGCGCTCTTGCTCGAATATATCGAGGTTCGCGATCGCCGCCGCGCACCCGAGCGGGTTTCCCGTGTAGGTGTGACCGTGGAAGAATGATTTGTATTCGTCGTATTTGCCGAGAAATGCCTTGTATACCTTCTCCGTCGTAAGGGTCGCCGCAAGCGGCATGTACCCGCCTGTTATGCCCTTTGCGAGGCAGAGGAAATCAGGAGAGACGCCTTCTGTATCGCACGCGAACATCGTGCCGGTCCTGCCGAAGCCGACGGCGACCTCGTCGGCTATGAGGAGGACATTATATTTTTTAGTGAGCCTGCGCACCTCTTTCAAAAATCCGGGTGGGGCGACTATCATGCCGGACGCGCCCTGTATTACAGGCTCTATTACGCACGCGGCGGTTTCATGGGAGTGCTTTATTAAGAGCTCTTCGAGTGCCTTCAGGCACTCTGTCCTGCAGTCTCTCTTGTTTTTCTTGACAGGGCACCTGTAACAGTAGGGGTAAGGGGCGCGTAGCGTCCCGAAGAGGAGCGGCTTGTACTTTTTTACGAATATGTCTATCTCGCCGACAGACATGGAGCCGAAGGTGTCTCCGTGGTACGCGCCTGTGAAGGCGATGAACTGGCGTTTTTTGTCGGAGCCTCCGTTCGCCTGTTCCCAGTACTGGAAGGCCATCTTCAAAGCTATCTCGACGGCGGTAGAGCCGTTGTCAGAGTAGAAGACGCGCTTGAGCCCCCTGGGCGCGATACTGACGAGCCTTTCGGCGAGTTCGATCGACGGCACGTTTGAGAGGCCGAGCAAGGTCGAGTGCGCGATATTCCCGAGCTGTTTTTTTATGGCGGAGTCGATTCTTTTATGCCCGTGGCCGTGGAGGTTTACCCAGAGCGACGAGGCGCCGTCGAGGAATCGAGAGCCGTTTATGTCGATAAGGTAGTTGCCTCTACCCTGCTCGATTATTAGCGGATCGCCAGCCTCCCACTCGCTCATCTGCGTGAACGGGTGCCAGACATGGCGCTTGTCTATCCGGGAGAGCCTTTCGTACCTCGCGCCTTTCTTCATCACACCTTCCTTCTCGCGGCGATGTATATAAGCTCGTAGGTGGCCCTTACGCCTCGGCCGTCCACCGCGAACCTCCCGGCATATTCCGTTTCCGCGTCTTTGAGTAGCGGGCTTCCCGGCCCCTTGCAGTCCTTTGAGACCGGAGAGGCCCCGATATGCTTCAATGTGAGGAGGAGGTCGCGTAGCGTCGGGTAAGATTTCATAACGGTATTCTCTTCGGAGAAGACCGTCTCGAACCCGGAGGATTCCAGGAGGCAAAGGGTCTCGTCCATGGATGTGAGGCGCGCTGGCGCGCCTGTGCCGAGACACTCTCGGAGCTCATGGAGTGTGGCAGGGCCGAGTGTGGAGAAGACGAATAGCCCGCTCGGCCTCAATACCCGCGAGGCCTCGGCAAACGACAACTCCGGCGCGCTCCACTGAAGGGCGAGCGATGAGGCGACGGCGTCGAACGAAGCGTCTTTGTAGGGCAGGGCTTCAAGGTCGCCAGCAGAGAGTCTCCCGCCTGTCCACGGCAGAGACGCGCGCGCGCACTTAAGCATCGGTAGCGCGATGTCTATGCCGAATATGCGAAAGCCGTCGTCTTTTATAAGGGCGGATAGCGCTCCGGTCCCTGAGCCCGCGTCGAGGATAGAAAGAGGGGGTATAGATTGCGCGCCGGTAGTCGCGCCTGCCTCCAGCGTTACAAGGGCGGCCTCCCTCATAAACCTCGCTAATAAAGAGGCGACGACCCCCGCAACCTCCCTCTGGAGCGTCGCGTACACGTCATAGGTCCGGGCGGCGCGGCCGAACGATTTTTTTGTCGCTGACTTATCTGTCATAAAATTGCGAGAAAACCCTTAAACGCGCGGTTGAACCTCTCCGGTTCTGTTATAAAAGGCGCGTGGCCGGAGTCTTCGAATACGGTGAGGGACGCGACCTTCATGCGCGATTCCAGGAATCTGGATGCGCCGATTGGCGTAACAACGTCCTTTCCGCCGTGGATGAGCAGGACAGGGACGCTTATCTCCTTTAATATCTCCCTCAGGTCGGTATTGTATAGGGATTCGAGCGCCGTCGTTATCCCGGCGTAGTCAAAGGCAGGGAAGCACCCCGGCACCTCCCCCGCGCAATCCACGGGGCCGGGGAACCGATAACGCTTTATGAACTCCTCCGCGGCCTCTGTCTTAGCCTCCTCCTCCGTAAAATTAAGTGGGTGGAACCTCTCAAGCGTCGAGGAGGCGTCCTTCTTCATGTCGATGAGCATCTTTTTTACGAGCGCCCTCGGTTGCCCCCAGGGGAAGTCGTCTTTTTCGAGGAAGCAGGGGGTGGCTCCTACGAGCACAAGGGCCTTGAACTTTTTCTTCTCAATTGCGGCCATTGAGAGAAGCGCCTGCGCGCCCAAAGACCAGCCGACGCCTATTATAGAGCCGTCTGAGAGCCCGGAGGTGTACAGCGCAATCTCATCTATCGCGGGCCTCAACGACGGCTCGTACCATTTGAGCCTTCCGCCGTGGCCGGGGAGGTTCAGGTTTACTACGCGCGCGCTATTTAGCGCGGCAACTGTCTTGCCCCAGATCGCACTGTCCGTCGCCCAGCCGTGTACGAAGATGATGGTGTCAACCATTAAGGGCGTCCTTTATAGCGTCTATGGCGAGGTCGAGGTCTGCTTTTGTGTGCGTGGCCATCGCGGTAATCCGGAGGCGAGAAGACCCGGCAGGCACCGTAGGCGGCCTTATCGCCTGCATGAATACGCCGGCCTCAAGGAGCCTCTCGCTTGCCTTTACGGCCTTTTCCGCTTCTCCTGCTATCACAGGTATTATCTGCGTTGAGCCGAGCGTTTGAAGCCCCTGGGCCTCAAGCCCTGCTCTAAGATATTCGTAATTAGTCTTCAGTCTCGTCCTCCTATCCGGCTCTTCTTCGACAATATTGATCGCCTCGATAGAGGCCGCGCATATCGCGGGAGGGAGCGCCGTCGTGAATATGAAAGGGCGCGATTTTGATATAAGTAGGTCGATGAGCGCCTTCGTCCCTGCCACGAACGCGCCGAACGAGCCGAGGGCCTTGCCAAGAGTCCCCATCTGGATGATGGATGGGTGCGTAACGCCAAACTCCTCAAGCGTCCCCTTGCCGCGTGCGCCGAGCACGCCTGTTGCGTGCGCGTCGTCGATTATGAGTGTGGCGTTGTGTTTATCGAGCAGGCCCGCGATATCATTTACAGGCGCGATCGTCCCGTCCATGCTGAATACGCCGTCCGTAACGATAAGCTTCCTCCTGGCAATCGATTTCCTCAAGAGACCCTCGAGTGAGCCGACGTCCCTGCTCCTGTATCTCTTGACCTTTGCCAGTGAAAGCGCGCATGCGTCGACAATCGACGCGTGGTTCAGCCTGTCCGAAAATATTTCGGTATGCCTGTCGGAGAGCGCCGTTATGAGGCCGATGTTGGCCGAGTACCCTGAGTTGAAAACGAGCGCGGCCGCAGTCCCCTTGAACCTCTTTATCCTGTCCTCAAGCGCCTCGTGCATGGCCGTGTTGCCGGATACGAGGCGCGAGGCCCCGGCGCCGACGCCGTATTCGTCTATCGCCTTTTTTGCGGCGTCTTTTAGCCTTGTGTGGTTGGCGAGGCCGAGATAGTCATTCGAACATAGGAGGAGAAATTCCCGCCCATTGATGATAACGCGCGGCCCCTGCGGGCCATCGACCGTCTTAAGTGTGCGCTTAAGGCCCGCGGCCTCTATCCTTGAGAGTTCTTCGATGATATCTGTCTGCATCATTGTTATTTTTCTATGATAAGAGGACCCGTCTTTTCTAAAGAGGGGTTGGGTGAGATTATAAAACCTCTTTAAAGGCCCCTGGGTTTGAGGCCGAGATCTGTAAGCATCTGGAGGTCGTCCAACGGGTCCCTCCCCGGGGTCGTGAGATAATTACCGACCATCATCCCGTTCGCGCCCGCGGCGAATATGAGGGGCTGGAGGTCTCGGAGGTTCACATGCCTCCCTCCGCAGACGACTATGTCTTTTTCCGGGAGCATCAGGCGGAGGAGCGCGATGATCTTCAGGCACTCGATGGGCGTGAGGTTTTTCGCGTTCTCAAGCGGCGTGCCTGGCCTGGGGTTCAAAAAGTTGACGGGGACGGAATCGACGTCGAGCTCTTTTAAGGTTGAGGCGAGCTCAATCCTGTCCTCCCACGCCTCGCCGAGCCCGAATATCCCGCCTGAGCAGACATGGAAGCCGAGCCCCTTTGCCACGCGTACGGCCTCTACGTCGTCGTCATAGTCGTGCGTTGTGCAGACATTGGGAAAAAAGCTTCTACCGGTCTCAAGGTTGTGGTGAAAGCTCTCAAGCCCGGCGTCTCTGAGCCTCTTGAGCGTTTCTCGCTTCAATATCCCAAGTGAAGCGCACCTCTCCATGGCGACGCCGTCTTTCATGGAAGAGAGTGCGTCGATCAACGCCTCGACGTCCTTGTCCTTTTCGACCCTTGTGCCGCTCGTTACTATCGAGAACTCCCGCGCGCCGTAAGTTTGCGCCTCTTTTGCGGCGTTTACAATCTCATGAGGAGGCCTCATCGCGTATTCGTCTATTCCGGTAGAGTACTCGACCGACTGGGAGCAGAACGAGCAGTCCTCCTTGCAGAGGCCGCTCTTTGCGTTCACTATCGCGCAGAGGTTTACTTCATCCCCCTTGTGTCTTCTCCTTACAGCCTCGGTGACCGCTATGATGGAGTATATTTCCTCATCAGGCAGTGAGGCGAGGGTGCGGGCGTCGTCCGCGCCCAACCCTTCACCGCTTAAGCCGCTTATAAGCGCTTTTTCAAGTATCCCTATGCTCATCTTGACACCCTTTCGTTGAAATCCTGTACATAGCTGAATAACATGGGTAAAAGGGGATTGTCAACAAGAATGAAAGTTTGGTTAACAATGCCGGATCATAAAGGCGTTCCCCGGCATTGTTTTAGAAGACGGAGATTCGCGGTTTGCGACAGTCTCTTCAGGCATAGATTTTTTGCGCGCTGGCCGCGCATTTTTTCGGCATAGGGTTCACTCGCTTCCTTCCTCCACCATCCGCTCGCGCGCCCCTTAGAGCGCTTCGCGTCTAAGCTACCCCGGCGCGCTCGCCTCTTCCTCCCTCATGCTTCGTTCACCTATGCCGCTGGTTTTTTTTAAAAGAAAAGCGAGGATTTTCTTACCCAATTCATAAATATGCCCAAAGCGCTCGGCAGGGAGCTAAACTTTTTTGCGGAAGAGGCATTAAGTTTAACTCTACAGGAAGGCAACGAAGGATTACAAAATTGTGGCTCAGGTTTGTAACCTGAACCCGCACGCACTCTCTACCCCTTCTTCTTTTTCATCCGCTCGTCTATCTCTTTTTCATACCCGCGCTCTGACGGCTTGTAGTATTTTTTCCCTTTGAGCATATCCGGCAGGTAATCCTCTTCCACATACGCCCCCTTGTAGCTGTGCGGGTACTTGTATCCTTTGCCGTAGCCGAGGTCCTTCATGAGGCGGGTCGGCGCGTTCCTTATGTGCATGGGGACAGGGAGCGCCCCTGTCTTTTTGATGTCGGAGAGCGCTTCGAGATAGGCCATGTAGGAGGCGTTCGATTTCGGGGCCGTTGCGAGGTACGCGACCCCCTGCGCGAGCGGTATCCACCCCTCGGGCATCCCGATGAAATGGACGGCGTCCTTGACGGAGATTGCGACGGATAAGGCCCTCGGGTCGGCGTTCCCGATGTCTTCTGAGGCGAATATAACTATCCGCCGGACAATGAAAAGCGGGTCCTCGCCGGCCTCTATCATGCGGGCGAGCCAGTAGAGGGCGGCGTCCGGGTCACTCCCGCGCATCGATTTTATGAAAGCGGAGATGACATTGTAGTGCTCTTCTCCGGCCTTGTCATAGAGGAGCGCCTTCCTCTGCATCGCCTCTACCGCGACGTCCATAGTTATATGGCGTCTTCCTTCCTTGACGAGGTCCGCTATCATGTACGCGGTCTCCATGGCGTTAAGGGCGCTCCTTGCGTCGCCTTGCGCGCTCCCGGAGAGAAAATCGATTACACCTGTGTCTATTGTGGCCTCCATCGACCCCATGCCACGGTCTTTATTGGAAATCGCCCGGTTAAGGATGTTCTTAATTGAATCGTCGGAAAGCGACTCAAGCACAAGCACCTTGCATCTGGAGAGAAGCGGCGCGTTTACCTCGAACGACGGGTTCTCGGTCGTCGCGCCAATGAGCGTTATCGTCCCGTCCTCGACGCTATGGAGGAAGGCGTCCTGCTGTCCCTTGTTGAACCTGTGTATCTCGTCTACAAAGAGGACGGTCCTTTTGCCCCTCTTAATATTAGCCTTCGCCTCTTTCTCGACCTCCCGTATCTCCTTTACGCCTGAGAGGACCGCCGAGAGTTGTACGAACTCGGCCTTCGAGGCCACGGCTATGATGCGGGCGAGTGTCGTCTTCCCTGAGCCAGGGGGCCCCCAGAGTACGAGGGAGGGTAGCTCCCCTTTGGCGATGACGCGCCTCAGGAACTTCCCCTCTCCGACGAGGTGCCCCTGCCCTTCGAATTCGTCGATGGTCCTAGGGCGCATCCTTTCGGCAAGGGGCGCGGCGGGTGGCTGTACCTTTTCGAATTCAAATAGTTCCATACAATAAAGTCTACTATAATAGAACGGCGAATGGAAGGGGGAGGGGGGAAATCAGGCCCGCCTGCTTTATTTTTTGAAATACCCAGGGATAGGGCGAGCGAGTTGGATGGGGAGGGCGACGGGAGCGAATCCCTATCCCGAAAAAAGCCCGGCAGGGCGCAAAAACTCTTTTATTGAAGAGACAGTGAAGTCTTCACCCCCCCCTATCCTCTTTGGCTTGACTTTCCTCCCTTGTATGGTTAGCATGAATTCACTACACCCACGGGGCAGGACCAATGCGTATTGCGATAATGGGCGGCACATTCAACCCCATACACTACGGGCACTTGAGAATAGCCGAGGAGGCGCGTGAAGCGCTCTCGCTCGATAAGGTAGTCTTCATGCCCGCAAACATCGCCCCGCACAAGACCGAGTCCCCGGCCTTGCCTGAAGCGCGGACTGAGATGATAAGATTGTCGATCGCCGGGAACCGGTTCTTCGAAGTATCGGATATCGAGATAAAAAGGGGTGGGCGGTCATTCACCATAGACACCCTGCGCGCCCTCAAGGAAAATGACAAATCGCTCGATATAAGCCTTATAATCGGCAACGACTCGTTCAACGACATCACGACGTGGTGCGAGTACGAATCCATCTTTGAACTTTCGAGCTTTATTGTAGTCGAGAGGCCCGGCTATCCGGTCAAAAAACCGGGGGAGGTCCTCCCGGTTGAATTGGCCAGAAAGTTCTGGTATGATGCGGGTAAAGGGATGTTCCTCAATTCCTTTGGAACAACCCTTACTTACCTTTCCACGACGCTTATGGACATCGCCTCGTCGGACTTAAGGGCGAAGGTCAGGGAAGGCGCGTCCGTAAGATACATGCTGCCAGACCCTGTAATAGAATACATACAAAAGACGGGCCTCTACAAATAATGGGCCCCAAACGAGGAGAAAGAAACTGGACCCCAGGAAGAAGGCGCTCGAAATAGCGAAGTTAGCCCTTGAGAAGCAGGCGGAAAAGGTCGTAATCCTTAACATCAAAAAGCTCTCGTCTGTATCCGATTACCTGCTCGTCTGCAGCGCCGGGTCGGAACGGCAGGTTCAGGCCATAGCCGACGCGATTGAAGACGGGCTCAGGAAAGACGGGGAACGCCCGCTCGGCAGAGAGGGCGTCACCGAGGGCAGGTGGGCGCTCATCGACTTCAACGACGTCGTGGCCCATATATTCCTTGAGCCTGTCAGGGTCTTCTACGACCTCGAAGGGCTGTGGGCAGAGGCCCCTGTAACAGAGGTCAAGGACAAGCCGAGGGGCAAGGCATCTAAGGCCGGTACCGCGAAGGCCAAGGCCCCTAAGGCCGAGTCTCCCAAGGGCAAGGCCCCGAAGGCCAAGTCCCCTAAAGCCAAGGCTTCGAAAGCCAGGGCGCCCAAGGCCTCCAAGCCAAAGACCCCGAGGAAGAAAAAGGGAGAGGGGTAGCCGAGGCTTCGCTTGAAGATAACCTTTCTCGCCGTCGGCCCCATAAAGAAGCCCTACGCGAAGGACGGTGTCGCCGAGTACGTTAAGCGGATAGGCAATTACACGCAGGTAGAGACCTTCGACATAAAAGAGGAGAAGTATTCCGCAAAGACCCCGCGTGCGGAGATACTTATGCGCGAGGGTGAGAGGATACTCGCGAAGGTGAAGCCGTCGGACTTTCTAATAGTCCTCTCGGACAATGGAACGGGCTTCAGCTCCGAGGCCTTCGCTACAAAGATAGGCGAGGTTATCGGAGGCAGGGCGGGGAAAAAGGGGATGGCGTTCGTCATCGGCGGCCCCTACGGGCTCTCAAAAGAGGTCGTCGATAAGGCCGACCTCCTGCTTTCCTTGTCGAAGATGACTCTGCCGCACGATCTGGCGAGGCTCATTCTCTCAGAGCAGGTATACCGGGCGTTTACGATTTTAAAAGGCGAGCCGTACTCTCATTAGGGAACCCCAATGTACACAAAGATACTCCTCGTAGTAGTCATCATAATCTTAAGCGCGTTCTTCTTCCTCCACACGCAGAACCCGGGGACGGTGACGTTCGTCGTGACAGCCGAGCACACCTACGTAGTCCCTGCTACCATGCTGTTATTCGCGGGGTTCCTCGCTGGCGTCGTGCTCGCCGTCCTTAATTCGCTTCTCGTCGACGCGAAGAGGGCGATAACCGAGATGAGCGCGCGCAGAGACAAAAAAATCACCCTCCAGGCCGATGAGAACTTCAGGAAGGGGAACGAGCTCCTCGTAAAGGGAGACACCACGGGCGCGAGGGAGTCGATAGAGAAGGCTCTTAAGGCGAGACCCTCGGACACCGGCATGACCATAGCGCTCTCCGAGACATATACGCGGGAGAGGAGGCCCAAGGAGGCGATCTCGGTGCTGGAGAACGGGCTTGCGGCGAACCCGTCGTCCATAGGCATACTCATGGCCATAGCCAAGTGCGCGAACGAATCCAGTGACGCGTTCAGGGCCGCGCGTGCTTATGAAGACGTCATAAAGATCGACCCCCGGAACGCGTTCGCGTTAAAGAGGCTCCGCGACCTCCGTGTCTCTGAGAAAAGGTGGAATGAAGCGGCCTCGCTCCAGAAGACCGTAGCGGACTCCGAACGCGACGGCGCAAATGAGAAGGAGAAAAGACTCCTTGCCGGTCTCTACTTTGAGGCGGCGGACCAGTGCGCGGCAGAGGGGAAGCTGAGCGACGCGGTCCTGAGGCTGAAGGACGTATTGAAGGCCGACGATTCCTTCATGCCCGCGCATATCCTCCTCGGCGACATACTCTGGAGGCAGGGCAACCCGGGAGGCGCGATAAAGGTCTGGGAAAAGGCATACGCGAAGTACCCGAACTCCGAGCCGCTCTTGCTAAAGCTCGAGGATATATACATAAAGGAATCCGCGCCTGACCTGATACTCGAAAAATACAAACGCGAGATCCTGGCGAGGCCCAATGATACGAACCTCCGGTTGCTCCTCTCGAGGCTATATCTCAGGCTTGAGATGGTGGACAACGCCATCGAGGAGTTAGAGAGCCTCCACCTCGAAGGCGAGGACTCCTACTACCCGCAGGTCTTGCTCGGCGAGGCGTCGCTCCGGAGAAAGCAGAACAACAGGGCCGCGCACCTCTTCCATAAGGCGCTGGGGCTGGACAAGGAGTTCCTGCCGCCTTTCACATGCTCGAACTGCTCGTTTGACGTCAAGTCCTGGGCCGCGAGATGCCCGTCTTGCGGCGAATGGAACACGCTTGCCATGTCCGCGCCGCCCGCGAAGACGCAACAGCCAAAGACGCAGGCGCAACTGCCCCTGCTCCGTTAATTCTCCTCAGGAGAAACCCCCGAATGAAACGAGTCTGCCTTATCGTCATGGACGGCTGGGGCCTTAACCCTTCCTCCAATGGCAATGCGACAAAGCTTTCGAAACTCCCGAACCTCACAAGGCTCTTAAGCCTCTACCCCTCGACCACGATAGACACCTCCGGCCTCTCCGCCGGGTTGCCCGAAGGCCAGATGGGGAACTCCGAAGTGGGGCACCTCACAATGGGTGCCGGCAGGGTCATTTACCAGGAGCTTACCAGGATTGGGAAGGCTATCGAGGACGGGGTTTTCGAGAAGAACCCCTTGCTGGATGAGATTTTTTCGTTTTTGTCGGACAAGGGAGGCGCTCTTCACCTCATGGGGCTACTCTCAGACGGGGGCGTCCACAGCCACATCTCGCACCTCTTCGCCATACTCGACGCCGCGAAGAAGAAGGGGCTTACGAAGGTGTTCGTCCACGCATTCCTCGACGGCAGGGACACGCCGCCTTCAAGCGGCGTCCATTACATGGACGCGCTCGTCTCGCATATCAAAAAGAACGGCACGGGAAGGGTCGCGACGGTCTCAGGCCGTTTCTACGCGATGGACAGGGACAACAGGTGGGAGCGCGTCGGGAAGGCGTATGAGGCTATCGTAAAGGGGCAGGGGAGGCACAATGAAGACCCGGTCCTCGCGATAAAAGAGGCGTACTCGCTTGGTGAAACAGACGAGTTCGTGACACCCACGGCCATCGTCGAGAACGGCCTGCCCGTAGGAAAGGTCGAGGAGAACGACGCCGTCTTTTTCTTCAACTTCAGGGCCGACAGGGCCAGAGAGATAACGAGGGCGTTCGTGGAGCGCGACTTCGACGGCTTCGAGCGGGGGCAGAGGCCCGCGCTCGTCTCCTTCATCTGCATGACGGAGTACGACCAGAGGCTCAACCTCCCGGTCCTCTTCAAGCCCCAGGACATAAAGAACATCCTCGGAGAGGTCCTCTCACGGGCTGGGGTTAAGCAGTTCAGGGTGAGCGAGACGGAAAAGTACGCGCACGTGACTTTCTTCTTTAACGGCGGGAAGGAGACGCCTTTCCCCGGTGAGGAGAGGCTCCTCATTCCGTCGGTCAAGGACGTGCCGACGTATGACCTTAAGCCAGAGATGCGCGCGCAAGAGATAGCAGAGGCCGCTTCAGACAAGATAGCGGCCGTGGCGTGTTCGTTCGTGCTTATGAACCTCGCTAACGGGGACATGGTCGGGCATACCGGGGTGATAGAGGCGGCGATAAAGGCCTGCGAGGCGGTGGACAACGCGGTGGGGGTCGTAGCGGACGCGGCGCTAAAAAACAACTGGGCCGTCATCATAACCTCGGACCACGGCAACGCAGAGCAGATGATGGACCCGGTTACCGGCGAGCCGTTCACGGCGCACACGACGAACCTCGTCCCGTTCATCCTTGTGGACGACGATAACAGGGGGGCGAAGCTCAAGTCCGGCGGGCTCAAAGACGTCGCGCCGACTGTCCTTAAGCTCATGGGGATAGATATCCCGCCTGAGATGACCGGCGAGCCGCTGTTCTGAAAAGACATGACGTCCTCGCCCGTTGAGAGGTAGAGTTTTCTTATCTCTTTGAACACATACCGCTCCTCTTAATATTGTCCTTGTTTTCCAACATGCGGTCAAGGGATAATCGGCGTTTTTGGCGCGTATCAGCGGGTTTTTTGTTATGAGAGGGGCTTGACATCGAGGCGCGGAAGCCGGATAATACAGGGGTCCGCAAGGAGGGGGCGTCTATGGCGCAAATATCTTCCTATAGTTATCTTACCTGCCCGATGTGCGACGTCGAGGTCCCGATGTCAGGGGACGAGAAGGTCGGGGAGCAGGTCTATTGCCCGTACTGCCAGACCCCTCTCGCACTCAGAAAGACAAAGACGGAAGAACTCTACCTTGAAGAGGACTACTGAGGGTCTAAGGCCGGTCGGATTTTTGGAAGCCTGTCGGCGGTTTTTTGCTTTTCAGTCGTATCCTGTTACGCTCTAAATGCAAAAAAAGAGGAGGCCTTTTGGCCTCCTCTTTTTTATTCTCTCTTGGAATCTCTAACTACCTGTGGTTTGCCGTGCTATTTAAATCACACCCCTTGACGGCGGATGCTGGGTGGGGTGCCAAAATTTTACAGTCCCCTCCCGTCAAGGGAGGGGATGTTAATGAGGCAAAGGGGTGGTTTATTCGAAAGATTCAATCTATCCCTTTACGCAGACCATCGGCCTTAAGCGAGCGACCTTCCTGTTGACCCCGGCCCTGTGCATGATTTCCACGACCCTGTCCACGTCCTTGTACGCTCCCGGGGCCTCTTCCGCGAGACCGGACATGGACCCCGACCTTATTATTATCCCCTTTTCCGCAAGCTCTTTTAAGAGCTCTGCGCCGCGCCACTGCCTCTTCGATTGCACGCGCGACAAAGATCTCCCGGCGCCGTGGACCGTCGAGCCGAAGCACTCAATCATCCCCTTTTCAGTCCCGCGCAGTATGTATGACGCCGTGCCCATCGTGCCGCCGACGAGGAGCGGGTGGCCGACAGAACGGTACGCCTCCGGGACCTCCTCCCTGCCGGGGCCGAAGGCGCGTGTTGCGCCTTTTCTGTGGATGAGGACCTTTTTTTCGACGCCGTTAACGGTATGGGTCTCGAACTTGCACGTATTATGCGCCACATCATAGAGCATCCGGACGGATTCGGGTCTTACGCCGGTAACACTCGCGAACGCCCCCCGCGCCAGATGCGCTATTGCCTGCCTGTTCGCGAAGGCGCAGTTCATGCCTGCGTTCACCGCGCTTATGTACTTTTTCCCCTCGGTACTCGTGATGGGCGCGCATACGAGCTCCCTGTCCCTTATGGGTATCCCGTACTTCCTGCTCGCGGCCTCAAGCGTTTTAAGATAATCAGTCCCTATCTGGTGGCCGAGGGCGCGGCTCCCGCAGTGTATGGATATTACGACCTGCCCCTTGGAGAGCCCGTAAATCCCGGCGGCAACGAGATCGTATATCTCCTCTATGTACTGGACCTCAAGGTAATGGTTGCCGGACCCGAGCGTGCCGACCTGCTTGAACTGCCTCTGCTTGGCCCTCGAGCTTACGTTCCTCGGGTCCGCGCCTTTGATGCATCCGCCCCCTTCCGTGTATTCGAGGTCTTCGGGAAGGCCGTACCCTCGCTCAACGATAAAGGGCGAGCCCTTGACGAGGAGTTCGTCTATCTCGGATTCTTTTAGCCGTATCTCGCCGGTCGAGCCGACGCCGGAGGGGACGTCCCTGAAGAGCTGGTTGGCGAGCGCTTCCTTTACGGGCTCGATTTCATTCCTCGTCAGCGGGGTCTTAAGCACCCGCACCCCGCAGTTTATGTCGAAACCAACGCCTGCCACGCTCACAACGCCTTTTTCCGCGTCGAAGGCCGCGACCCCGCCAATGGCGAAGCCGTAGCCGGGGTGTATGTCGGCCATCGCGATAGAGGCCACCTGGATGCCCGGGAGTGTGGCGACGTTCGCGACCTGCACGAGCGCCGGCGTGAGCCCTCCGGGCTTTCCAGAGGCGGCCTCTTTCACAAGCGGCGCTATGGTCTCTTCGTCGGCGTAGATGCGCCCCGGCACGAGCATGTCGCCGGTCCTGGGTATTTCCCAGACGAAGTCGGAGATTTTTTTGACCTCTATCCTCATCTCACTCCTTTAGACGTCGAGTACGCATTCGAGCGCGTGCGTGCCGTTTGCGCCGTGGTTGTACTTAAGGCCCGAATACGTCGCGCCCTTGACCTCGGTCCTCACCCCGTGCCTCGTTCTATCGAATTTTTCGCCGAAGGCGATTCCTGAGTACCTGAACCCCCCGGCGGTCCGCTCTATCTCAAACGTCTCGATCCTTTTGAACGCGAGCTCGTCCAACCCCTGTATGGAGAGGACCTCGTTCAGGACCTCGACGAAAAGCGTCTCTATCTCCGGGGCCTCGGCAAGGATTTCGCGCACCTCGCCTTCGCCTATGGTCGAAGTGTCGAACATTACGTTCAGCATGGCCGAGACGCCCTCGTTGAAGGCGCTTTTGAGGTCCGGCCCTTCGGCGCGGATGCCTATGTCTGAGACGTGCTCGCAATAGCTGTATGGCATCTGTTACTCTCCGACGATAGCGATGAAACGATTCTATCACCCGCATGGGGATTTGACAACCGCCGGACCTCTGCCGGATAAACGCGCCAACTGTCCCTTGACCCATATTGGTTTGTATGTTAGCTTTTACGCATGAAGATTATAGTCACTGGCGGCGCGGGTTTCATAGGCTCCCATCTGGTCGGAGAGCTCATTAAAAAAGGCGAGAGCGTAGTCGTCATCGACGACTTCAACGATTTTTACGACCCCGGCCTTAAAAGGGATAACGTGGCCATGTACGATCGCGAGCCGCGCTTTAAACTCCGCGAGATGGATATAAGGGACAGGGCTGGGGTGGAGGCGATTTTCAGGGAAGAGTCGCCTGACGCCGTCTGCCACCTGGCCGCGCGGGCCGGGGTCAGGCCGTCGATAAATGACCCGTTCCTCTATGAAGAGGTCAATTGCCTCGGCACCTTGAACCTCCTTGACGCCGCACGGGCCGTGAATGTCAGGAACTTCGTATTCGCATCGTCGTCGTCCGTCTACGGCATAAACAGCAAGGTCCCGTTCTCGGAAGAAGACCCGATCACGTGCCCCATCTCCCCCTACGCCTCGACAAAGAGGGCCGGGGAGCTCATGAGCTACACATATTCCCATCTCTACGGGCTTAACGTCACGTGCCTGCGTTTCTTCACGGTCTACGGCGAGCGGGGGCGCCCCGACATGGCCGTCGCCAAGTTCACGAAGGCTGTCCGGGAAGGCAGAGAGATAGAGGTATACGGCGACGGCTCGGCCAGGAGGGACTTCACCTACGTAGGCGACATACTGGACGGCGTAATGAGGTCCATTTACACGCCTTCGAGGTATGAGATAGTAAACATCGGGGGCGCTAACATGATAGACGTCAACGGCCTCATCTCTCTTATCGAGAAAAACCTCGGTAAAAAGGCGGTTGTAAAATACTCCGAGACGGCGCCGGGCGACGTGCCCATTACCTACGCCGACGTTACTAAGGCAAAAAGGCTCCTGGGGTTCGCCCCGAAGGTGAGGATAGACGAGGGGGTCGCGAGGTATGTTCGCTGGTTCCTGGAAAGGGAGGGCGCGATAAGCGCCTGAAGAGTATATAAAGTGAAGAAGACCTTCATAAAGGATTTAAAGGAAAAAGAGCAGGTCTCGGGCGCGTTCCTCGTAACCAAGAAGGAGTCCGGGGTCAGCAAGTCGGGGAAACCATATCTGAACATGAAGATAATGGATTCCACCGGCGAGTGCGAGGCACGGGTCTGGGAGGCCGCCGAGGAGATCGGCAGGGTATTCCAGAAAAACGACATCGTCTCCGTCAAGGGCTTCGCCGTCGCGTATCAGGGCGGGCTCCAGGTGAACATAACCTCCGTCTCCGCGCTCCCGGAGGACGCATACTCCATAAGGGACTTCCTCCCGGCATCGAAGAGGGAACCCGTTGTGATGGTCGTTGAGCTCGAATCCGTCATCAACGGGATGACCGACAGGCACCTTAAGGCGCTCCTCCACTCCATCTTCAGCGACAAGGATATCCGGGACCGATTCATGACCGCCCCGGCGGCGAAAGCGATGCACCACCCGTATCTGGGCGGGCTCCTTGAGCACGTCCTTTCCATCTGCGGACTGGCGGATAAGGTCGTCGGCCACTATAAGGAAGGCATAAACAGGGACCTCCTCTTGACCGGCGCCATACTCCACGACATAGGGAAGATCTACGAGCTCTCCTACAAGAGGGGCTTCGACTACACCGACGAGGGGCGGCTGCTCGGCCATATAACCATCGGTGTCGAGCTGATTGATGAGCGGATAAGGCTCTTAAAGGATTTTCCCAGAGAGACCGCGGTACTACTTAAGCACATGCTTCTGAGCCACCACGGGCACCTTGAGTTCGGCTCTCCAAAGAGGCCGAAGACGATAGAAGCGATCATACTGTACTACCTCGACGACATGGACGCGAAGATAAACGCTGTAAAGACGCTCATAGATGATGAGAGGGACTCTTCCAACTGGACCCCCTACCAGAGAATCTTCGAGCGTTACATCTTCAAGGGCGAGTTCAGGCCGGACGAGGCGCCGGTTGGGCCGCTTGAAGATAAGCGGAAAGATGAAAAACCAGGGGATAAGGCCGAAGGCGTCAAGAAGGACGACATCCCGAGCCTCTTTTAAAGACCCCTCCGGTCTTCCTGGCCCCGCCGTTCGGATACAAGCAAATGACAAAAGAGACCATGAGGCGCTCTGTCTGCTCGCGCCTGTATTATGGATACCCAGGGCCGCCAACAGGCTTAAGGCCATGAGTGAGAGCGTTCTGGCGTATCCATTTAGACAAGCTACGCGCCTTTTCTTCATGGACAGGCTCAGGCGGCCTGCAGACCGGGGAAAAGAGGCCGCGATTATCAGGCGCGCAAGGAGGGTCCGCTAGGGATATGCTTCAGATGAAGGGGATATTCAGGAACTGGCGGACGATTTCGGTCTCCACGGCCCTCTCCTGGTCGATGAAGGCCCTCATGGTCGCGCTCATCCCCAACGAGATATACAATGGCCAGTACCTTTTTTCCGCGGCCGCGGTTGCGGCCGTCTGCCTCTCGCTCGTCCCGTCCATTGTCCAGCGGAACTACCGTATAACGCTCCCGTTCGAGCTCGACTTTCTCATAACGCTCTCCCTCTTCCTCCACACCTTTCTGGGCGAGGGCATGGACTTCTACCAGAAGTACGAGATATGGGACCAGCTCCTCCACCTTTACGGCGGCGGGGTCGTCGCGCTCCTCGGCTTCGTCATTGTCTACACCCTCCATTACACGAGGAAGGTCCGCCTCTCCATTCCGATGATAGGATTTTTCACGGTGATGTTCGCCATGGGCGTCGGCGGGCTATGGGAGATAGGGGAGTACTCTATCGACACGGTCTTCAACAAGCACACGCAGGACGGCCTCGACGACACGATGGTGGACATGATAGACGACCTCATAGGCGGGCTCGTAATAGCCTTCATCGGCATGATATACGTCAGGTATTCGAGACCTGAGGCCCGTGTAAGGCTCGCCAAGCCCCTGGGAGAGGTCTTCGGCCTCGGCTCCCGCATAGACAGGCTCATGCGGAGGATCACAAAGGCCGAGGAGAGGATAAGGAAGGCGAAAAACGGCAACAGGTACTGACCAAGCGCCCTTGGCGCGCCAGGCGGGCACACACAATCTTTTTTAATCGAAAAAACTTTTATCAAAAAGACGATCGGAGGCATGATGGAGACCTATTATAATCCCGAAGACCTTCAGAAGTTCTCGACCATATCAGAAGGGGCCCCTCTGCTCTGGAAAAAGTTCAGCGAGTGGTACGGGGCGGTATTCGCCGAGGGTGCGCTTACGGAACGGGAGAAGGCGCTCATAGCGCTCGCCGTCGCCCACGCCGTCCAATGCCCTTACTGCATAGACGCCTACACTCAGGCGTGCCTTGAGAAGGGGTCGAACAAGGAGCAGATGACAGAGGCGGTCCACGTCGCCGCGGCCATAAAGGGCGGGGCCGCTCTCGTGCACGGCGTGCAGATGAAGAACGCCGCTGACAAGGTGGGGATGTAGATGGAGGTTTCAGAAGCTTACAGGGACGCGCGGGACCCTTTTGAAAGGTCTCTTTCGGAGTCGAACCTATTCCCTCTGTTGAGCGAAGGGATATCCGTCTTTCAGATGAACATGGGCAGGGTCTGCAACCTCTCCTGCAGGCATTGCCACGTCGGCGCCGGCCCCGGAAGGACGGAGTCCATGCCGCCGCGCATAGTGGACGAATGCCTCCGGGTAATTGAGAGGCAGGGATACCCCACGCTCGACATTACTGGCGGTGCGCCTGAGATGAACGGGAACTACAGGAGGCTCATAGAGTCGGCGGTGTCTTTAGGCGTCAGTGTAAAGACGAGGACGAACCTGACCATACTCGTGGAAGACGGCTACAGGGATTTACCGGCTTTTTTCGCGTTTAACAGGGTAGAGGTCGTGGCGTCGCTCCCGTACTTCAGCTCTGAGACTACCGACAGGCAGAGGGGGGCCGGGGTCTTCAACGCGTCCATTGAGGCGCTACGCGCCCTCAACTCAGTCGGCTACGGGGTAGAAGGGAGCGGTCTTAAGCTTTTCCTCGTCTACAACCCGTGCGGCGCGTTCCTGCCGCCGTCACAGAGGGCGATAGAGGCGGACTTTAGAAGGGAATTGAAAAAGAAGTTCGGGGTCTCCTTTACCGGCCTATTTACCATAACCAACATGCCTGTGGGCAGGTTCCTCGACTTCCTGAACCTCTCCGGGAACTTCGTCAGCTACATGGAGAGGCTCAAATCCTCGTATAACCCCGAGGCCGCGGCTAACGTAATGTGCAGGAATACGATATCGGTTGCGTGGGACGGATCTTTGTACGACTGCGACTTCAACCAGATGCTGGGGTTGAAGTGCGCATCCGGCGTACCCGACCATATAAGGGACTTCGACCACGAGAGGTTATCTGTAAGGAGGATCGTGACCGGCCTCCACTGCTACGGTTGCACCGCCGGCGCCGGGTCGAGCTGTACCGGCGCGGTAGTGAAGTGAGCGCCTCTTTCACCAAAAATACAAAGTGCCGGCCATCGGCAACGAGCGTCAAGGCAAAAAAAAAGAGGCTACACGCCTCCTCTTGCGATATTTATAGCCTCTTTTTCTCTTCCCTGTCCTGGATGCTTAAAAGAGTACAATCCCTCCGATAAGCATCGCAAGCGTCAGGATGATGGTAATTGCGAGATGAACTTCATAGCCATGTCTCATCTCTGGGTCATGCCAGTTAACGGTCGCCATCGTCGTCACCCCCTTCTCTATTCATTATAGCACAAAGGCTGGATCGATTCAGGGGGAGGGCTGTAATAAAAAATAATTAAAAATCAAATAGTTACAAGGATATTATTGTTGCGGGTTTGACGGGCTGGAACAGTCCGGCAGGGAGAGCGAGCCATTCGGATGGATGGACTGAAGGCAAGTCAGCGGCAAGGCCCGGATAAATCAGCAGGTCAGGCCTGTCCCGCATTCGCGACGATTACCATGTCCCTGCCGTTGGTCTTTGCCGAGTAGAGCGCCTTGTCAGCCGCCTCGATAAGGCCGTCAGGGGAAAGGCCGTTCTCGGGATAGGCCGCTACCCCCATAGATAAAGACACCGGCCCGAGCGCCTGCCCGTTGTGGCGGAGGTTCAGGTACTTGACCTCGTCCCTGATCTTTTCCGCCCTCTTCCCCGACATCTCAAGCGAGGCGTCCGGGAGTATTATAAGGAACTCCTCTCCGCCGTACCTGCAGACCACGTCCTCTTTCCGGGTCTGGTTCTTTAAGAACACGCCAAGCTCCCTCAAGACCGAATCCCCGGCGTCGTGGCCGAATGTGTCGTTGAAGTGTTTGAAGTGGTCGAGGTCTATCATGACGAGGCCGAGCGGGTTCTGGCGCCTTGCCGCCCGGTGTAGTTCCCTTTCGAGCGTGACCCCCATGTAGCGCCTGTTGAAGAGCCCGGTGAGCGGGTCCCTTACGGACTGCACGCGGAGTGCCTCCGTGAGTTTGAGGTTGGCGAGCGCCAGAGCCACCTGCTTCGAGGCCGTAAGCGCGAGCTGTCTTTTGGATTCTGTCAGCCTGTCGCTCTCGAACTGGAGGAAGTAGACCCCGAGAGCCTCGCCGTGCGCCTGCAAAGGCACGCAGAGGTAGTCGCCCTTGCCTGCCGAAAGGAGGCTCTTGCACGGGAAACCCGTCTTGTCCTGCTTGAGTATGTTGACTTGTCCACGCCTGAGGGTCCAGCACTCCTCGGGGTTGCAGGCCTCGGGCCTGCAGGCGGGCTCCCGGCCGCCCCAGTTCACGGAAGTTTCCGAGAAGTTCCTCGATGGCGAGAGTATCATGAGCGAGCCGGAGGAACCCGGCAGGAGGGCCGTCGAGGACCTGCCTATTATCCCGTAGGCCTCCTCGAAGTCGCTGGAGCTCTGGAGGAGGTCGTCCATCTCTGCTAATAGCGCGCTCGCCCTGCTCTTCTCCTGGAGCTCGTCCATGGCCTTTAAAAGCTCGGCGTTCGAGACCTTCAGGGAATCCTCCGCCTCCCGGCGCTTCTTTATGTCCCTTATGAGGGGGCTGAAGATCGAGTAGTGGAGGACCGGAAAGACGAGGAGGCCGACAAGGAGCGAATCCACCACCGCGCTCGCGTAGAGCCCCATGTCAGGCAGGCGCGGTATTACGAATATCATAAGGAGCGACTCTATCGCTATGATGTACGCGAGGGTTATCGCAAGGAAGTGGTGTGGTTTATATTTGGAGGTGTTATTTTCTTTCAAGGCTGAAGGCGTTCTCCACGGCGCTGCGGACAAATTTACATTTTTTCGGGGAGGATGTCAATGGTGAGACGGGAACTGGAAAGGAATAATTAAAAAAGGCAGGCTCGTTTTCAGAACTTCGCGTGCTTGTACTTCCCTATAAGGAACCTCTGCTCGGAGATGATGGTCTTGAAGGGGATGCGCGTCTTGAAAAGGAGGATGAACTCCGCCCCCGGGCGAAAGAGCCTTGTCACGTCGCCTATGACGGGCGAGGCTATTCCGCAGGTGAGCCTTATGGTGCCTCTCAACTCCTGGCCCAGCTCGATCGTCATTGCATTGCCGCCGACGAGCTTCGCGCTCTTCTCGCTTATGTTGAGGACCTTGTATTCGGCCTCCCCGCTATTGAAGACCGGGAGGTCCTTCGAGGGGTACTCAATCCTGTAGCACTCCCTCGAATTTGATCCTTTGTAGTCGGACATTGGGACCCTGTTTTTTTTATTCGCGACATTTATATCATAAAATTGTTCGGAAAGTAATACTAAAGAATCGAGTACCATTCCGGCAACCGCGCCTGAAAGGCGGCCCGTCTCATCAGCCCCCGCGCGCTACTGTTTCAGGGCCGTGCCATCTTCCCTTATCGCCTCCACCTGGATGAGGAGCCTTACCTCGTCGCTGACGGCTGGTATCGCGTAAATCATCCCGAACTCCGACCTCTTAAGCGTGGCTGAGGCGTCCGCGCCGCATACGTACTTCTTTGTCATCGGGTGGACCCTGCAACTGAAGGACGAGATGGAAAGCGTCAGGGGCCTGGTTACGCCCAGGAGGGTTATCTCGCCTTCGACGCTCTTGAGGTCCTCTCCCTTGAATGCGACGCTCGTCGATTTAAAGGTTATCTTCTGGAACTTCTCCACGTTGAAGAAGTCCTCGGCCCTCATGTGCTTCTCAAGCTCGGCAAGCCCCGTGTTCACGGTTGTCGCGTCTATCTCAAGCTCGACCGAGCCTGTTTTAGCGACGCGGTCGAGGGTTATCTTACCGCTCGTCGAGTTGAACCGCCCCCTCTGGGTCGAAAGTCCCATGTGGCTCACTTCGAAGCTCGGGAACGTGTGCCTGGGGTCGATTGTGAAGTCCTCGGCGAACGCGGGTGTAGCGAGAAACAGGACGGAAAGACAGAAGAGCAGTTTTTTCATAAGACCTCCTTTGGTCATTTTTTTCCCGTAGCCGTAAGAAGGAGCCTGAAGCGCACCTCTACCTTGTCGTCAACTGTGCCGGTGTCGGCCCAGGGGCCTTCGCCTATCGAGAAGTCGAGACGGTTTATGGCGAAGGCGCCCTCGAAGAGCCAGAGGCCGCCTTCCTTTTTGACTGTAACCGGGGCGATGACGTCGCGGGTCCGACCCTTTATCGTCATCTTCCCGGCTACCTCGTATCTCCCTGGGCCGAGTTCCTTCAGGGACGTTGACAAGAACCATGCCTTCGGGTGGCCTTTCACGTCGAACCAGGGCTTGCGCTTTATCTCGACGGTCCCGTCGTCGGACCCCGCGTCCACTTCGTCCATGTATATGGTTATGGAGGCGCTGCCTTTTCCGGCGTCCTTAGGGTCGAAGCGTACGTCGGCGTCGAACCTCTTGAAGCTCCCCGCAACGGGCACGCCCATCTGCCTTGTAGCGAAGCCTATCGAGCTCTTATCCTTGACGACAGGCGCGGAGAAAAGCGCGCCGGGGATGAATATGAGCATCGTCAGGACGAGCGCAACGAGCCGTTTCACTTGCGGCCCTTGAGGCCTATCATGCGCCTCAGTATATCGTCTTTGTCGATGAAGTGGTGCTTCATCGCCGCGCCGGCGTGGGCTATGACCAGCAGGAGGAGCGCGTGGTTAAGCTGTTCGTGTACCTCCTCAAGGAGTTCTGAGAGCTCATTGTTTTTTGCGAGGAGGTCGGGTATGGGAATGACCCCAAGGTATATTGTCTGGAAGCCGTGGGCAGAGCTTCCAAGCCACCCCGCAAGAGGTATTATGAATATGAGCGCGTATAGTAAAGCGTGCGCGGCCTTTGCCGCGAAACGTTCCCAGGAAGGCATCCCGGCAGGGAAAGGCGGGGGCGCGTGGAAGGCCCTCCAGGCGAGCCTTATTATCGTGAGCGCGAAGACCGTAACGCCGAGCCACTTGTGATAGGAGTAGAGCCGGAGCTTCATTGGAGATACGGCGAGGTCCCCCATGTACTCACCGAGCGCGAAATTGGCGACTATAAGCGTTGCTACCACCCAGTGGAGAAAGATAGCCGTCCACGTCCACCTGTCGTTGCCCACATGCCCTCCATTGGCGTCTTTCATAGACAAATAACCCACAGGACGGCCGATTTTGTCAAGTTGATTGTTTTATGCGCGTGCAAGGCAAACAGGCACGGCAAAGGTCTGGGGATATCATTCGACAGCGCATGAAAGCCGCGCCTAAAAGGTGTATAATATGGGTAGAGATTTTGCAGGCCGGTTTTTCACCTCGGAAGGGGGTGGGGTTATGATAAGGGCTACCGGCTATATCCATAAAGTAGAGACTTCGGGGGAAAGGACGATTTTTGTACTGACGGTCATGCTATTGGCCGCTGTGCTGGCCCTCCCGATGTGGGGTCTTTTCGTTCTCCTGCTCGATTTCACCATCGTCTTTCTGCCGGTTCTCGCGGCCTTCGCGCTTGCTGTTTTGATTGCGAGGGCGTTAAGGCGGAGGGCAAGGCATGTCTGACAAGCAGGGTGTGGCGAAGCCTTAAGCGCAAAGGGGAGGGGGTTTTTGTCTCCGAAAGGAGACGGAAATCTCGTGGGGAGGAGTTTCTTATCCATTTTGCTCCCTTCGCCTCTTCGATGCGCTCGCTTTGAGTTTTGGTGTGCCGCAGACCCTGCTACCTCCCTTGAAACCTGCGTATTTAGCCGCAGGTCCTTATATACAGGCAGTGACTTAAAATGCAAATCGCGGGTTTAAAGATTTGCGCGCGCCAGGCAATGGAGGTGGCTTGGCCGCCCAACCCATTTATTTTAGAGCAAAAAACAGCTGTTCATGTTATATTTAATGCATCGGCTTAAATAGATCCGCGGCAAAGGCTGGGTATCCTGCGGGGTATTGTGACCGCATCAATTATAAGTTGTACTTGACTCAAGGGCGTTTTAAGTGGTGTAGTAAAGGGTAATGTGTGAATTTCAAGGTACCATTCCCCGGTTTTCTCTTAGAGAAGAGCGGTCATGCGCCTATGATAAATACGCAAAACAAGAAAAAATGAGGGAAAGATGAAATTCGACAGTTTAGGTTTAAGCCCCGATATCCTGAAAGGGATACAGGACGCGGGGTTCGAGCATTGCACGCCGATCCAGGAGCAGTCGCTCCCGGAGTGCCTCGCGGGGAAGGACGTAATAGCCCAGTCGCAGACCGGGTCGGGAAAGACGGCGGTCTTCCTCCTCTCCGTATTCAGCAGACTGCTCGCCGCCGGGCCGAACGACTCGAAAAAACCGAGGGCGCTGGTGATGGTCCCAACGAGGGAGCTTGCCTCGCAGGTAGTCGACGACGCCGTGAAGCTCGGGGCGCACATACCTTTCAGGTCGGTCGCCATCTACGGCGGGGTTGAATACGACAAGCAGGTGGGGGCGCTTAAAACAGGGGTAGACCTCGTCGTCGCCACCCCGGGGCGCATGATAGACCTCTACAAGTCCAAGACACTCTCCCTCGACGACATGGAGATATTCGTCATAGACGAGGCGGACAGGATGTTCGACATGGGTTTCGCACCGGACATAATGTACATAGCCGGAAAACTGCCTAAGAACAAGCCGAGGCAGACGATGCTCTTTTCCGCCACCATCGATTCCAACGTCCGGAGGCTCGCCTCGCGCTACATGAGCCCAGAACCGGTGATGATAGAGATAGAGCCGGAGCAGGTGACGGTAAATTCCATTGACCAGAAGATCATATACGTCTCGAACGAAGAGAAGTACCCGGTGCTCCTGACGCTCCTCCGGAGGCCTGAAGTCGAGCGCGCCTTGATATTCACGAACATGAAGTCCACCGCGGAGTCCCTCGGCAAGAGGCTTACCGCGAATAACGTCCCGGCAAAGGTCCTTACCGGGGACGTCAGCCAGGAGAAGAGGTCCAAGATAATAGACGGCATGAAGTCCGGGAACCTGAAGATTGTCGTCGCGACGGACGTCGCGGCCCGCGGCCTCCACATAGAGGACGTCTCGCACGTATTCAATTACGACCTCCCGGACGACGCCGCGAACTACGTCCACAGGATAGGCAGGACCGCGAGGGCCGGCAAGAGCGGCAAGGCGTACAGCCTCGCCTGCGAGGACCACGTACTTAACCTCCCGGAGATAGAAAAATACATTGAGCGCAAGATCGAGAACGAGTGGATAGAGGATTCCGAGCTGGCGAAGGACGCCGCGCCAGAGCCTGAGCGGAGGCGCGACGGCAGGGGAGGGAAGTTCGGGGAGAGAAGGCCGTTCGGAAGCAGGGACAGCGGCAGGCCCCCAAGGGACGGAAAGAGGCGCCCGCATGACGACAGAAAAGCGCGGACCCACACTGAGAAAAAAGAGACCGGGATAGAGGCTGAAAAGCGGGTTATCCCGGAAAAGGCCGAGGGTGACAGGGGCGGCGTTGATAAGTCCGCTCGTCCCCCGAGGCGGCAGAGGGGGACCCGTCCGGTAAGGAAAGAGGGCGCGCAGGGTGGGGAGAGGCCGAAAGAAGGCTCTAAGCCGGAAGGCCAGAGACCCGAGAGGCAGAGGACAGAGGCACAGAGGTCTGAGAGGCAGAGACCTGAGAGACATAGAAGTGATATTAGCAGGACCGACAGGCCGCGTACCGAGAGGCCGCGGCCCGGTGAAAGACGCGAGAGACATAAACCCGAAGGGCATCAGAAGGAGCAGACCAGGGAGACGGTTGCGCCTGTAACCGCATGGTCAGAGGAAAAGCCGAAGCACCAGCATGCTGAACGTAAAGAACCGGCGACCGAGCCCGTCAAGGAGAAGGGCGGGATACTCAAGAGGATATTCAAGAAGTTGCTGAAAAAATAGCTCAGGCTTTAAATAAGTCCATCTGCTTTGTTGGCATCAAAGCTCATAACTGCGGCGTACATAAAAAAGTACGCCTCGTTCCTCTCAGCCTTGCATCTGGAGCTTTTTAGAGCAACCGGACAAGCCGCCTCGCGCTTTTAGAGTTTTCAGCAACCTTTCAGGTTTTTATCGTATGACTTTTCTCCTCGCCTCTATCGCGTCCTCATATATCCGCAAGAGCCTCGGCAGATAGACCTCCATCGTGTAGTGTTCCTGCACGCGTCTAAAGCCCATTATCCCCATCGCCTTCGCCGCCTCCTTGTCTTTCAGCACCAGCTCAATCTTGTCGGCGAGGTCTTTGACGTTCCTGCACTCGGCGAGATACCCGGTCTTTCCGTCGACGAGCCAGTCGGGGATGCCGCCTGTGCGGAAGGCCACGACCGGCTTCGCGTTCGCCATCGCCTCTATCCCCACGAGACAGAACGACTCAATCCACACCGAGGGCACGACGACGACGTCGGCCATCGCGTAGTAGTCCCTCGTCTTCGCGTATGATTGCACGCCCGGGACCTCGACCTTTCCCTTGAGGCCGAGCCTCTCTATCTTTCCGTGTATCGCGGAGGTCTCTGGGCCGCCTGTCACGAGGTAGAGCTTGAACGGGACCTTTATGTGGGTCGCGGCCTCGAGGAGATAATCCACGCCTTTTTCGAACGAGGCCCTCCCGACGAAGAGGATGGAGTTCTCATCTTTCCTGTCCAAGTCTTCTATCCGCCTCATCACCTCGTCGAAGTCAAAGGTCTTCGTGAAGTTCGGGAGAAAGGCTATCCGGGCATCGTCGTATCCGTTCTGGAGGACGCAGGCGCGCATCGCCTCGCTCTCGACGATGAGCTTCTCCACTTTTCTGTGCATGAGATAGGAGGCGTACCTGGGTATCGCGCACCTGCCGTCTGTAGTGAAGGCGAGGAGGTCCGGCCAGAGGCACCCCTCGGTCACGCACTTGTAGCCGAGCGGATAGGGGCATATCTCCTTCGTCTTTCTCAAGATCCGCCAGTTGTTGAAGCAATACAGCCTGGGGTCGTGTATGGCGCGGACAGTCGGGGCGGCCTTTATAGCCGCGCTTATTGAGAACGGGTTCTGCAGGTTGTGTATGTGGATGACGTCCGGCTTCTCCTCTTCGATTATCCGCCGGAGGGCCTTCCCGGCCTTTGCGCCCCTCAGGAAATAATCGAGGTAGTTCCAGTTGTACGGATATATGTCGAGGTCGTGGACGATGTATTCCTTCCTCTTACCGGTGGCCTTGTTCTCAATATAGTCATGGGTGGCTATGACGTTCTCCACGCCGTTCTTCTCAAGCGCGTCGAGAGTGTCGAAGAGGAGTTTTTCGGCGCCTCCTATTGGGCGATAATGGTCGCAGAGGTGGAGTACCTTCATTGATCCTTGTCTTTTTTCATATCTTTAAGCTTCGGGCCTTGGGGTGTGAACTCGACTCTTTTGCCGTCTCTCTTGAAATACATGAAAAGCCCGAAACCGATGACAGCGAGCCTTAAAAAAGGATAGGCGAGGATTGAGAGGGAGAGCCTGGGGAGCGTGAAAAAGAGCTCCCGCGCCCGTCTCCGTATCTGCGCCTTCACCTCGGGGTCCTTCATGGTCATGAGCTTCGCGCCGTCTTCGCCCTCAAGGTAGAAGACCTTCGGCCTGACAATAAGGAGGAACGGCGGGAGGAGCATCTGTGGCGTCCCTATGCTGAAAAATACCATGTCGTAGCCGCGCTTTCTGAATATATTGAAGAACCTGAGGAAGATCTTTATCCTCCCGGATGCGTAGGGCGTATCCACATAGACGTGGAGGTCCGTTATTTTCCATTTTGCCCTGTTCTTGAAGTAGTCATCGCTCCGGGTCTGGAAGCAGAAGACGTCGAGCTCATAGTCGTCGAGGAGCCTTGAGAGGTTCTTCGTGAACCGGGAGGCCGGGGAGAAGTCGAAGTAAAGGATGCGCCCCGGCTTTCTGCCGTATTTTTTCTCGTATGAGTCTATCGCCTGATAGAGCTGCTGGAACTTGGCGAGGTAGAACGCCTTTTCCATATCTTGGCGCGAGAACCCCGGCATCTCGAATGGGATGGTAAGCTCGGTCGAGAAATGCGAGGACTCCTTTATGTCCATGAGCATCTTGCCCTCGCGCTTCACTATGTCGTAGACCTCGGTGTAGGGGTAGGGGTTCAAGACCCCGTAAGTGTAGTGGTCAAGGCCGAGGCTCTTCTGGAATTCTATCGTCCTCTTTATCCCTTCGAGGGAGTCTCCGGGCAGTCCTATGATGAAGTAGCCGACGGCCTTCATCCCCGCGGCCTTTATGCATTTGACCGCGTTGACTATGGCTTCGAGCGGCTCGCCCTTCTTTATGCTGTCGAATATCGCCGGGTCGCCGGACTCTACCCCGAGCGCCACGCTCGTGCACCCGGCCTCTTTCATGAGCCGGGCGAGTTCCATGTCGAGCTTGTCGGCCCTGATGCCGTTATGGCAGTACCAGCTAAGGTTAAGGCCGCTCGCTATCAGGAGCCGGCAGAACTCCTTGGCCCTTTCAATACGGAGCGTGAAATTGTCGTCCAATATCTCGAACATGGTTATGCCGTACTTTTCTTTCGCTCGCTTCAATTCATCGAGGATGTTCTCAGGCGAGCGCGCCCGCCACTTCTTGCTGGACACGACGCCTACGCAACAATATGTGCAGGGGTATGGGCACCCTCTGCTCGTTATCATCGGGTAACGGAAGTCCTTGAAGCTGAACCCCTCTATCGCGTCCATGCCGGGGTAGGGGATGGCGTCGAGCTCTTCTATGTATTCACGCCTTGTGGTGACGACCTCGCTGTCTCTCCGAAAGGCGATGCCGGGGATGTCGTCGACCGGGAGGCCCTTTTCTTTTCGTTCGACGAATTCGATCAGGCTCCGCTCGGCCTCGCCGAGGAAGCAGTATTCTATATCCGGGTTCTGAATAAGGCTCTCGCCGTAGGCGAGAGTAATATGCGCGCCCCCGGCGACATGGACGGCGCCAGGGTAGCGTTTCTTGATCGCCTTTGACAGGAGGAACGCGGCGTTTGCCGTGGAGGTCTTGAGGGAGAAGCCTATTATGTCGGGCGCGTACTCGCGGGCCTTCTCGGCCACTGCGTCAGGGGAGGCGTCTGTCGCGTTGACGTCGAGTATCAACGCCTTGTGCCCCTTTGCGGCGAGGGATGAAGCGAGATAACAGAGCCCGAGGTTCGTCGAGCCCTTTTGCCATCCCGGCGGGTTTATGAGCAATACCTTCATTTATTGCCGCTCCTTCTTGTTAAAGATGCGAAGGTCTTTATTACCCTGCATGGGATGCCTAAAGCCGCGCCAGCGAGCGCTTGTGCGGTCTTTAATGCGCCGGGCGAGGTTATCTCTTTAAGGTCGTGCTGAGGCTTGTAGCCGAGGACCGCCTTTGCCTTTGTAATGTCGAACTTGGAGGCGGGGTTGCCGGAGGCGACGTGAAAAACGCCGTAGCCGATTGCGTCGTTGTCGATTGCGAGCCTGAACGCCTGCACGACGTCGTCTATGTGGACCGCGCCGAGCCAGTGCCTTGCGAGCGGGTTGGCCGGGGCCGTTACCTTGTGCTGGGGCACGACCATCGCGGTCCGGAGCGCTATTATCCTGATGCCGCGTGTTGCGGCGTAGCACTCGCAGAGTTGTTCGGAGAGATATTTGCTGTAGCCGTACATCCCGTCGCTCGGCTCGCATCTGTCGGTCTCCATGATAAGCCTCGGGGTTGCCCTGAACCCCACTGCGCAGACGGAACTGCCGTAGACGACCTTTTTGACGTTGTTTCTTACAGCGGCTTCGAGCAGGTTGAAAGTGCCGACGGTGTTAGTCTGGAAGTACTCATAGTCGCTTATTCCGGTGCCGTCGGTCGTGGCCGCGGCGAGGTGAAGCACGGCGTCCACGCCTTTCATCGCGCGTTCGATGTCGTCAAGGGACTTTATGTCGCCCTTGAAGAAGTCAAACCCTTCGACAGGGGTCCTGCCGAAGACCCTGAACTTGTAGTCGCGGCCATGGGCCGATAGAAAGGCCTTGCCGACGTACCCGCTTGCGCCTGTGATGAGGATGGTCTTCATCGTCCTGTCAATCCGACTTCTTCTTGGTGCAAAAGAATTTTATCAATTTCAAGGTTGAAATTTTGTGTCTGTTAAAGCGGGCAAACAGGAATTTAAAAACGATGTCTCTATATATTAGAAACAGAATATTTCTTCGTTTAAAAAGCTTGTTGGCATACTCGTCAGCGAATACCACTACCCAATTGATCGGGACATATCCGAAGTTCCCATTTATTACCATGATTATCTCCCTGTGTATCTCAAGCCGCCTCGACATGGTCTTGGTTTCGGGGTAGACCCTGAAGTTGGCCATGGGAGCTGACGTATATCCTATTTTGAATCTCTTGCCTATCCTTATCCAGTACTCGTAGTCCATGCAGTAGTGGAGCTCTTTGTTCAGGAAACCTGTCTCGTCAAGGACGCGCCTCCTTAAAAACACGGTCGGCTGGAGTATATAGCAGACCTCGGCGAGCCTCGCGTAGTCGAACGGCTCGGTATAGTACCTGTCTATCAGTTCCCCGTTTTCTTTTATATGAAAGCCCTCTCCGTAAACCATGATGTCTTCCTTGTGGGCTTCGAAGTGCTTGAGCGCGTTTGCGAACGCGCCGGGACAATAGGTGTCGTCGGAATTTATCCAGCCGAGGATCTCGCCGGTCGAGGCCCTGAACCCCTTGTTGACCGCGTCCGCCTGCCCCTCGTCCTTTTCGCTCACCCATTTGTAGCTTATGCCGAGGCATTTTACGGGCCAGCTCTTGTCATTGAGCATTTGCTCATACTTTTTTATGATCTCGACGGACTCATCCTTCGAACCGCCGTCCATGATGAGGTACTCGATATGGAAGTCCCCGGCCTGTGAGATGACGCTTTTTATCGTCTCCTCTATGAACCGCCCCTGATTATATGAAGGCGTAACCACGGAGATCGTCGTGTGCCTCTTCATCTAAGACTCTCTTTCATAACCATGCCATTTTTCAAAAAATAATTCTCGTTTAAGCCTTACATGACCATAGAATCACAATCCAATTACAAATTCCCTGTACCAGTCTATGGTCTTCTTAAGCCCTTCCTCAAAACCTGTCCCGGCCTTGAAGCCGAACTCTTGAGCGGCCCTCGAGACGTCGAGGCACCTCCTCGGCTGTCCGTCGGGTTTTGAGGCGTCCCAGATTATTTCTCCCTTGAAACCTGTGAGCCTGACAATCAGGGTCACAAGGTCCTTTATCGATATCTCAAAGCCCGCGCCGAGGTTCACCGGGTCGGATTTTTCATACCGTTCGGTCGCGAGCACGATGCCTTCTGCCGCGTCCTCTACATAGAGGAACTCCCTTGTAGCCCTGCCAGTGCCCCAGACGGTTATCGACGGCGCACTTTCTTTAATGGCGTCAAAACACTTTTTGATAAGGGCCGGTATGACATGGGATGAGGCTGGGTCGAAGTTGTCCTTAGGGCCGTAGAGGTTGACGGGCAGGAGGTAGATGCTGTTGAACCCGTATTGCTGTCTGTAAGACTGCGACTGGACGAGGAGCATCTTTTTGGCGAGCCCGTAAGGGGCGTTGGTATCCTCCGGGTAACCGTTCCAGAGGTTCTCTTCCTTGAAGGGGACAGGCGTGAACTTCGGGTACGCGCATATCGTGCCGAGGGCGACGAACTTCTTGAGGCCATGGAGCCTTCCTTCTTCCATGAGCTGGACCCCCATCATTAGGTTCTCGTAGAAGAAGCTCCCAGGGTTCTCCCGGTTTGCGCCTATGCCGCCGACCCTCGCCGCGAGGTGGATAACGACATCCGGGTTGAAGTCTTTGTAAAGCCTCTTGCAAGCCTCCTTTTCAACGAGGTCGTAGTCGGACTTTCTCGGGACGAAGACATTTTTGCAACCGCGTTTTTTAAGTTTTTCGACTACGAAAGAGCCGAGGAATCCCGCGCCGCCGGTGACGGCCACTTTTGAGCTTTTAAGGTCCATAGAAGACCCCTCCTGTTAAGATTTAAATATCTCAAAAAAGTACGATTTTATTATATCTCGTCGGTCCGGCTGGAGCTATTGAGGTTTTTTTTGAAGTCTTTGTTCACGAAATGAACATTAACATAATTGAAGAGCCGCGGTCAAGAGTTTTGTTCAAATTATGAACAGGTGGGAGGAGCGGACGACGGACCCATGTCAAACGGCGCTCCAAACGAGCTGTTCAGAATCTGAACAAACCCCTTGACCTCGATATCCGTCATGTGCTAATGTTCATTTCATGAACACGAGAGATGAGAAGGTAGACCATAACTCGCTCCTCCTCCTCGACGAGATTTCGAGGAACAAGGACCTGACCCAGCGGGATCTAAGCAGTAGTCTCGGGGTCGCGCTCGGCCTCGTCAACTCCTACATAAAGACGCTCATCTCAAAGGGTTATGTGACCGTTTCCGGGATACCCCGGAAACGGTGCACCTATTATCTAACCCCGAGCGGCTTTTCCGAGAAGGCCCGCCTCTCGTACCGGCACCTCCAAAACCTTACGAACCTTTACCGGGCCGCGCGCGCGGACTTTTCAGCACTTTTCAAAAATATTGAGGCGACGCACTCCCGGCGCGTCGTCTTCTGCGGGGCGGATGAGATAACGGAAATAGCGTACCTGTCTTTGAAGGAGACTGGGCTTGAGCTTGTCGCCATCGCTGATGAAAAGCGCTCGGGCGAGGACTTCCTCGGCCACAGGGTAGCCTCCATCGGTGAACTCGTTGTAATGGACTTCGACCTCGTCGTCATAACAAGCTTTCAGGACGGAGAGCGTCTGAAGAAGGCGCTCGTTGAGGCGGGCATAGATGAAAAAAAGATAGCGGACGTGAACGCCACAGGGTGGCTCGGGAGGATAAGCGCGAGAGGTGCTTGAAATGAAAAGAAATACGACCTCCCCAAGCCCCTCCTTGGTAAGGAGGGGAGCTGAGACGGACGGCCTGTGGTTGTGTGTGCTTTATCTCCTCCCCTTAACAAGGGGAGGTAGGGAGGGGTCGTATTAATAGGCTCCTTCTCCTGAAATTATTGTCATTCCGCGCGTTAAAAGCAGAGATCCGGTATCGCCCTCCCTTGACGGGAGGGGATGAAGGGGAGGGTGAAGTTTTTCTCTCCCGGTAACTTAAAGAAATACGACCTCCCCAAGCCCCTCCTTGGTAAGGAGGGGAGAAGGCACTGATGGACGAACGAGACGAAATAATAATAGAGCCGGGAAAATCCGCCGTATCAATGGGCCTCGGAGGCCTCTGGAAGTACAGGGACCTCCTCTACTTCCTCGTCTGGCGGGACCTGAAGGTCAAGTACAAGCAGACCGCGCTCGGGGTAGCCTGGGCTATCCTCCAGCCCGCGCTCTCGATGATCATCTTCTCTTTTCTCTTCGGCTCTCTCGCGAACCTCCCGTCAGACGGCATACCGTACCCGGTATTCGTCCTCGCCGGGCTCCTTCCGTGGAACTACTTCGCCTCGGTCCTCGGCCAGTCCACGCAGAGCCTTGTGGCAAACGCAAATCTCATAAGCAAGATATATTTCCCGAGGGTCATAATCCCGGTAAGCTCGGCCGCCGCCGCGCTCATGGATTTTGCGATCGCCTCATGCGTGCTCATAGTTATGATGTTCTGGTACGGCGCGTCCATAAGCGCCGGGGTTGTCCTCATCCCCGTCCTCGTCCTCGTCACCATGATGACGGCCGTCGGCTTCGGCGCGTGGCTCTCGGCCCTGAACGTCAGGTACAGGGACATCCAGTACGCGGTCCCGTTCCTTATTCAAGTCTGGATGTTCGCGACACCTGTCATATATCCCCGGAGCCTTCTTGGCGAAAAATGGGGCTGGCTCGTCTATCTGAACCCAATGGGCGGCGTCATTGAGGCGTTCCGTCCGGCGCTCTTCGGCAACCGCGAGATACCCTGGGGAGGGCTTTCCATTTCGGTCGGGGTTGGTTTTTTTGTTTTCATTACCGGCATGGCGTATTTTAGAAAGGTGGAGAGGCATTTTGCCGATATCATTTAGGGTTGTGAAGGGTTGTCATTGCGAACGAAGTGAAGCAATCTCATCTTTTACGGCGTATCAACGCCTTGAGATTGCTTCGTCGCCGCCGCTTGATACGGACTTGCCGGTCCGGCGAGGACCGCTCCTCGCAAAGACAAACTAAGGATTAGATGAAGCCCATCATTTCCATACAAGGCGTCTCTAAGCGCTACTCCATAGGAGAGAAGTCGTCTTACGGGTCGCTCCGCGAGGAGGTCATGGACGCGTTAGCCGCGCCATTCAGGCGTGTCCTTAAAGGCGAGGCGAGGCGCGAGGAGCCGACCGTCTGGGCGATAAAGGACGTCTCGTTCGATGTGAACGAAGGCGACGTCGTGGGCATCATCGGCAGGAACGGCGCGGGCAAATCGACGCTCCTCAAGATACTCTCGCGCATAACCGAGCCGACCGAGGGGCGCATCACAATGCGCGGCAGGATCGCGTCCCTCCTTGAGGTCGGCACTGGCTTCCACCCGGAGCTGACGGGCAGGGAGAACATCTTCCTTAACGGCGCGCTCCTCGGCATGACCGCGAAGGAGATAAGGGCCAAGTTCGACGAGATAGTCGCGTTCTCGGAGATAGAGAAGTTCCTGGACACGCCCGTCAAAAGATATTCAAGCGGCATGTACGTCAGGCTCGCCTTTGCCGTAGCCGCGCACCTGGAGCCGGAGATACTTGTGATAGATGAGGTGCTGGCGGTGGGGGACGCGGCCTTTCAAAAAAAATGCCTCGGCAAGATGGGGGACATAGGAAAAGAAGGCAGAACAGTATTGTTCGTTAGTCATAACATGACAGCTTTAAGGAGCCTCTGCAAGAGCGCGGTATTGATGGAGAACGGGAAAAACACGGATTACGGCGAGTCTGGAAAAATAATAAATAAATACCTGAGCTTTAATTCCGAAGTAAAAAAACAGATTTGGGATAGCCCTGATTCCGCGCCCGGGAACGACCATGTGCGTCTGCATTATCTTTCGATAACGCCAATATTGCAAAGCGATGAACTGATTACCGTAAAAACACCGATTCGATTTACGGCTGGATTCTGGAACTACCTGCCTGGGACGGTTCTGAATTTCAGCGTAGTGGTTTACAATATCGAAGGGGTCGCGATATTCAATACTGTTTCACGCAGTCAGGCTTGTACGGAGCGCATTGTTTGGGGAAGTTTTGACATACCCGGAAATTTTTTAAACGACGGCACCTACACGGTCAGGTTATTAATAGTAAGGGATGAATCCGTTGTGCTTTTTGATAAAAACAATCTCTTGATATTTGAGGTTCATGATATTGATCGAGAGGGTGTCTGGCACGGAAAATGGATCGGCGCCATCAGGCCCAAATTTGATTGGGAGTTGAAATAAAAAAATAGAATTCCTTTGTTACTGAGGTAGCGCTTATGGTTCAAAATTTAATTGATAAATATGCAAAGTCATTAATAAGAACAATTTCATGTTACAGATATATGGGAGTCAAGTATCAATGCTCTGCTTGTGATAGCCGCGTCAGAACTTTTTTGCCGATACCCAAATTCTATTCCGATAATGCCACAAAACATGGGTTTCCATATGGCGAACAAGAATATGAGACATGCAATATTCGGAACTACTCTTGTCCTTTTTGTGCGGCAAGTGACCGTGATCGTTTGATTGCTTTATATATAAAAAAATGTCTTAAGAGTGCAATAAAGGACCGGGTTATTAATATCCTCGATATAGCTCCATCTCCTCCGCTATCGCGGTTTATAAGAAATCTTAATTTGGAAGAGCATGATATTTTATATCGAACAGCGGATTTATTTGTAGAAGGTGTTGATGACAAGGTAAACATTACAGATATGCATGTCTACAAGGACGATCAATTTAATTTTTTCATTTGTTCTCACGTCCTTGAGCATGTCGTTGAAGACAAAAAGGCACTTCGTGAGCTTTATCGCATTTTAAAGCCGGGCGGACGAGGGATTCTCATGGTTCCCATTGTCCTTGGTATTAAGGAAATTGATGAGGATCCTTCCGTCGTGGATGAGGCCGACAGATGGAGACGCTTCGGTCAATTCAATCACATACGCCTATACTCAAAAGACGGCTTCATCGATAGAGTGAAAGAGGCCGGGTTTCGGTTACACCAATATGGAAGTGAGTTCTTTGAGGAAAACACGTTCGTCAAAACTGGTATCGCCGCACAAAGCGTATTGTATGTGGTTGAAAAGTAGTAATGTAAAATTTTTTTGGAATACGTCCAAAATTTATAGAGGTTAAAATGAAATATTCAAAAATACTAGTAGTTACAGACAATATTTTTCTATATGAAAAATTTAAGGCAATTGTAAAAAATCAGGGGGTTGAGGGACTATTTGAATACAGGTATAGCAAAAATAACCATAATTTTAAAAAGATCTTCGAAGATAATGCCGAATTCAGACCGATTGATATTACGAATGAAATTGTTGAGCTGTGCAAGTTTGATCTTATAATTTCAGCGCATTCTAAACAGTTATTCCCGGCAGAGCTGGTTAAAAGGATTAAGTGTATAAACATACATCCCGGACTCAATCCATATAATAGAGGTTGGTTTCCCCAGGTATTTTCTATTTTGAATAAATTACCTCTTGGGGCAACAATACATGAAATTGATGAACAGATAGATCACGGGCCGATAATCGATCAAATAGATGTGCCAATATATTCATGGGACACATCGTTGACTTGTTATAACAGGGTGCTGGAAGCAGAATTGACGCTTATTGAAAAAAATCTAATGAAAATTATTAACGGTACTTATTTGACGAGGTTACCCTCTGAAGAGGGCAACCTGAATTTAAAAAAAGATTTTGAAAATCTTCGCAGAATAGATCTTGAAGAAACAGGAACCTTTAGGGATTTTCTGGATAGATTAAGGGCTTTAACGCATGGCAATTATCAGAATGCCTTTTTTGTAGAAGAAAATGGTCAAAAGGTTTTTGTAAGAATACATATGGAGCCTGAAGAGGAGAAAGATAATGAAGATCGTTAAATCATTTTCAGAGCCAATTCACATAACACGTCCACTTCTGCCTGATTTGAATAAAATCACCGAAAAACTCCGTGAGATTTGGAAGGCACAATGGCTTACAAACAATGGTCCACAACACAGTTTTTTTGAATCAAAAATCAAAGAAACTTTGAAAGTGCCATACGTCTCATTATTTAATAATGGTACAATCGCATTAATCGTTGCCTGCCAGAGTCTGAGAATTTCAGGTGAAGTTATAACTACACCTTTCACTTTTCCGGCTACCCCGCACGTGCTGACTTGGAATGGCGTTAAGCCGATTTTTTGCGATATAGACCCGGTAACGATGAATATCGATGCGAATAAAATCGAAGCCCTGATAACACCTCAGACAACAGCTATTTTGGCAGTGCACGTCTTCGGCACGCCTTGTGAGGTTTTTAAAATTCAGGAGATTGCCGATCGATACGGACTAAAGGTTGTCTATGATGCCGCTCACGCATTCGGAGTTGAGATTGGCAATACTGGCATTGGTGATTTTGGAGATATCTCAATGTTTAGCTTTCATGCCACAAAACTATTTCATACCGCTGAGGGAGGTGCGTTGACTTTTAAAGATAAAAACCTCAAGCAACGGATAGATCTTCTTAAAAATTTTGGAATAAAAAATGAGGATGAAGTCGTGATGCCGGGGATCAATGGAAAAATGAACGAAATCCAGGCGGCAATTGGCCTGGTTGTTCTCGAGGAAATAGAGGTCGAGAGGGTGAAAAGAAAAAAAATAAATGAAAAATACATCGAATGTCTTATGGAAATCGAAGGCATAAAATTCCTCAACGAAAAAAATATTGGAATAAAAGAAAGCTATCAATATTTCGTAATAAGAATAGATGAAAAAAAATTCGGACGATCGAGGGATTACGTTTATGACAAATTTAAAGAATATAATGTCTTTACGAGAAAGTATTTTTATCCTTTATGTAGTGATTATACATGCTATAAACACCTCCCATCGGCATCGTCCGCCAATTTGCCTGTCGCGAATAAGATCGTGAAAGAAGTTCTCTCATTGCCTTTTTACGGAGGACTCACATTAAATGATGTTGAAATGATTTGCTCTATTCTTAAGAGCTTTCGAGGATAATAATGAGGTTGAGCGTTTTAATGATTACGTATAATCATGAAAAATTTATTTCTCAGGCCGTCGAAAGCGTTCTAATGCAGGAAACAGAGTTTGAGTATGAGTTGGTAATTGCTGAAGATTGCTCCACTGATAGAACCAAGGATATTCTATTGGAATATAAGAATAGATTTCCTGAGAAAATCAAACTTATTGCGAATAAAAAAAATGTGGGATTAATCAAAAACTTTATTAATGGCTATAAGGCGTGTCAGGGTAAATATATCGCCTTAATTGAAGGCGATGATTATTGGACTGACAAAAATAAATTGCAAATGCAAATAGATTTTATTGAGAGGAATCCTGCCCTCTCAATGTGTTTTACTGATTGCTCCGTTATGGACGAAAATGAAATTGTATTAAGAGACAGGGTTCCTTTAGATAAAAGAAAAAACCTGACCCAGAAAGAAATATTATCAGGCTACTGTCCACCTTTTTTGACTAGTCTCATAAAAAAGGACCTTATTGATGAATTTCCGCATGGTATTTATAAAATAATCAATCTCGATTTTTTTCTTTTTAATTTGATCACTGATTTCGGTGACGCAGGTTATATCGATAAGAATACCGGTAATTACAGAATTCATGAAGGAGGGATCTGGTCAAGGAAATCGGAATCTTATTATTTGATGAATAATCTAAAAGTAAGATTGGCTTTATTGGATTATTTTCCAAAACACAAGCAGGTTCTCTTGCCGGTCGTCAATTCTTATTATTCCCAATTGTTGATGCATTATGCGAAGAATAGATCAATCAGGATTTTGCCGCTGTACTTTAGGCTGGTATTAACAGATTTAAAATTCCTGGATTTTAATTTTATTAATATCCTTGCTCATCTTCTTCGGAATATCCTGTTTTTGAAATGAGGATTCAATAGGAAACCATTATTTATGGGTATTAAGAATTTAGTAAAAAAGATTCTGCCGTCGTTCGTTGTCAATGCCTGTGCGTACGCGCAGAGTCAAAGAGCACAGAGGACGGCCCTGAAAAAAAACTGCAAGATGATAAAAATGTTGTTGAAGGGCAACTGTCCCATTAAGCTCGAGCTCGGGGCCGGGCAGGACAGGGGCATGGAAGGCTGGACCTCGGTCGACATGAACGACAGCTGTCACCTGAACCTCGACCTTACAAAACCGCTCCCGTTTCCTGACAACTCCGTTGCGATGATATATTCCTCGCATGTGTTGGAGCACTTCGATTTCAAGGACTTGACCAATCTGCTGAATGAATGTTTGCGGGTTTTGATGCCTGGAGGCGTGTTCAGCGCGTCAGTGCCGAATGCGAGGATATATATCGAGGCGTACGCCAATCCAACTGATTTTAGCCCTGACAAATATTGCGGACACAAACCGGCTTATCATTATAATTCGAAAATTGATTATCTCAATTACATGGCTTACATGGACGGGCATCACCGTTATATGTTCGATGAGGAAAATATTTTGATAATCCTACGCAAGGCTGGGTTCAGGAATGTTCGCCTCAGGGCCTTTGACGCGGCAATAGATATCAAGCAAAGAGATTTTCAGTCCATCTACGCATACGCGGAGAAATAAAACAAGATGAAGCTCGCCACGCCTGTTGCGCTGATGATTTTCAATCGCCCGGACACCACGGAGCGGGTCTTTGCCGAGATAGCGAAGGCCAGACCCGGCGTTCTTTTGGTTGTTGCCGATGGCCCGCGCGCTGGCCGGCCCGGTGAAGTGGAAAGATGCGAGCAGGCCAGGGACGTAATCAAAAAAATAGATTGGGACTGCAAGGTGATTACGAATTTCTCCGAGGTTAACCTGGGGTGCCGCAAGAGGATGTCGAGCGGCCTTGATTGGGTATTTGATAACGTGGAAGAGGCCATAGTCCTTGAAGACGACTGTCTGCCGAGCCAATCCTTTTTCAGGTTCTGCCATGAAATGCTTGAGAGGTACAGGGACGACGACAGGGTCATGCAGATCTGCGGCTCGAACTTTATGCGAGGCTGGAGAAGGAACGAGAACAGCTACTACTTTTCCAAATACGGTCCGATCTGGGGCTGGGCCTCATGGAAGAGGGCCTGGAAACTCTATGATGTGAATATGAGTCTCTGGCCGGAGGTAAGGGACGGGAAATACTACGAGGATTTCTGCTCGACCCTTGAGGAGGCCGAATACAGGAGGACGATCTACGAAAAAGTCTGTTCTGGCGAGATTGATACCTGGGATTATCAATGGGGTTTCGCCAAATTGATAAATTCCGGGCTGTCGGTCATCCCAAATGTAAATCTGGTCTCGAATATAGGCTTCAGGGCAGACGCGACCCACACGACCGGCTCGGATGTGTTTGCGGACATCAAGAGCGAGGAACTTGTTTTCCCGTTGAAGCACCCTGATTTTATCTGCCACGATAAGGTTGCGGACAGGAAGTTTGTGGAGGAGTTCATGTTCAAGCGCCATCTATCAAAAAAGTTTTCCCTGACAGAGGTCTGTAAAAAATTGTGCAGATTGTGAACCATATTCTGCCAAGGATATATTGCTAAAAAATTTTGTCAGCTTATCCCTTAAGGAAAGCCATATAGATGAAAATAGGCCTCATAACCACACTCAACACCAACATAGGTGATGACTTCATAAGGGAAGGTATCCGCCATCTGCTCGGCGATGCGTTTAAGGGCAAAAAGGTTGAGTTTATACCAATAAACAAGCACAACCCGTTCAGCGTCTATCCTGCATGGCATCCGGCCCGCCTGGCCCATCGCTTTTCGGGTGTACCGCTCGCCGGCCGTCTTCTTGGGAAGCATGCCGAAAGGCTCGCGTCAACCCTGGGCAGGAGTTTTTTTGATGATTGCGGCCTGATAGTACAGTGCGGCGCGCCTGTCGTCTGGCCGGATTGCCATAAAAGCGAATGGGCCGGGCCTCTCTGGACCCAGGTCATCGGGCGTCTCTTCAATAGGGTCCCCGTTTTAAATCTTGCCGCGGGCTCATGCTACCCGTGGGAAAAACAGCCGGACAGACTTGATAACCGGGGCGACCTGAAGTTCATAAAAGAGATACTCGGGTATTGCCGTCTTACGACATCGCGTGACAGGCTCGTACAAAGGCTCTTTGCCTCTGCCGGTTCAGATACGCAGTTCATCCCGTGTAGCGCGTTTCTTGCCGCTCGGAACAAGGCGGAAAAAGGCGACCTCATATTGATAAATTACATGAAGGGAGCAGGGCATTATGATTGGGCGCAGAGCGTGGACGCGGATAAGTGGGAAAAAACCGTAATCGGGCTGATAAACAGACTCGGCGGACGCCATAAACTCGCCTTTATCTGCCATAATGAGGCCGAGATGGAGGAGGCCAAAACCCTTGCCCCGGATTTGCCGAGACTGTTCCCTAAATCAATTGAAGAATATTTTTCTGTGACAGCCAATGCAAAGGGCGCTCTATGCAACCGCATGCACGCCAGCGTGGGAATGGCGGGCCAGGGCATACCGAGCATAGCCGTTGGAACCGATACAAGGCTCCTGATGGTAAAGGCATTGGGGCTTAATGCCTTTTACGTCAAGGATGCGGACATAGACATGCTGGAGCAGAACCTTGAGACGATGCTCTCGCTTGGAAATAGCGAAAAAGAAAGGCTTCTGAGCCTGAGAGCGGAGACGCGGAAAAGATATCTGGAGGCGATAAAAGGCGCATTATAAGCAAAGTGCCGGATCGGAATGTGAGAAAGTTAATCTCTTGCGCATTAGGGGCTATTGCCTGGATAATATCGCCGAAGACCGCCGTTTTGCTCGGCGAGCCTCTTTTTTATTTATTAGGCATGAGAAAAAGCGCGGCTGGCATGTCGCTTCGGTCAGTCAAGAATGTGCTGATAGTGAAGCTTGACGAGATTGGCGACACTGTTTTGGCGATACCTTTTATAAAGGAACTCAGGAATAATGTCCCTGGCGCGCGGATAACGCTTGTAGTGAAACCTCAAGTATTAAACCTGATGGAGCTTTGCCCATACGTTGACGAAGTAATTGCATTTGATTGGAACACCAGCGGTGTTTTCGGAGAATATAGACGGCATTGGCGAGCGCTATGTTTAGCGATATCGAAGTTGTGGAGCAGACGTTTTGATCTGGCTATTATTCCGCGATGGGATAGCGATCACTATCACGCTTCATTCGTTTCTTATTTCAGCGGCGCGAGATGGCGGGTAGGTTATTCCGAAAAGGTTATAGAACACAAAAGGATTGCCAACAAGGGGTATGACGTACTCCTTACCCATGCGATTGAAAAGAGCGGATCAAGTCATGAAATCGAACACAATCTGGATATTTTAAGATTTTTAGGCGGCTCGGTTCGGGTCCCATCGCTTGAGCTATGGTTGAGTAATGAAGATGAGGTCTTCGCTTCTAAACTGCTTGCGGATTATGGAATAAAGGATGGAGACTTCCTGTTAGGAATATGCCCGACAGGCGGAAGCTCTGTACTGAAACAGTGGCCTATGTCTAATTTTATCGGGCTTTCCGCCTGGGCCATTGAAGAATACAACGCAAAAATTATAATAATCGGCGGCCCAAACGACAAGCCCCTCTCTGAAGAAATAGCAGAAAAGCTCGGTAAAAAGGCCGTAAATGCATGCGGCGAGACAACACTGAGGCAAATGGCGGCCCTTATTAAAAAATGTCGTGTTTTTGTCAGTAATGATACTGGGCCTATGCATATCGCGGCCGCAGTCGGTATTCCTGTTATCGCGTTGTTCGGCTCAAGTTGTCCTCATCGTTTTGGTCCGGTAAGCGAGTCGAGTTTTATTATCCAAAAGGAGATGGATTGTAATCCGTGTCATGGATCTATCCATAAAGACAGGTGCTCCAGTTGTATTTATAAAAAACCTGAATGCATGGTTGAAATCTCCGTTAATGAAGTTATACGGGCTGTAACTGAGTTATCCGCAATTTCAGAATAAATCGAACCCGCAGGGGGATAGGACCAAAAATGGCTTCACACGGATTATCGTTTCTGAAATCCATAAAGGGTTTTCTGGCAATACCCGAAGACGAGGCCTGCGCCTACGATGAGGCCAGGGCAGTCGTAGTGCCTTACGGGTTAGAGGCCTCGGTAAGCTACGGACACGGCACAGCAGAGGGTCCTTTGGCTATCATCAAGGCCTCTTATCAAGTCGAATTGTTCGATGAAGAGTTCTGGTGCGAGCCGTTCAGGGAGATCGGCATAATGACCTTGAAGACGCCGCCCGTCAAAAAGAACATCAAGGCGGCTCTCTCAGACCTGGAGCGCATCACGGGCAGGCTCCTCGACGACGGAAAGTTCCCCATGATACTCGGCGGCGAGCACTCGATAACGGCCGGCGCGATACGCCCTTTTGCGCAGAGATACCCAGACCTCACCATACTTCACTTCGACGCGCACGCGGATTTGAGAGACGGGTACGAAGGAGAGCCTTACTCGCACGCCGCGGCCATGAGGAGGTGCCTTGACCACAAAAATATTTCGCTCGTCTCCTGCGGCATAAGGAACATCTCTGCTGGAGAGATACCGTTTCTGGAGGCGAACGGAGACCGAATCCGGATATTCTGGGCCAAGGACAAGCGTAATTGGGATATCGATGAAATTGTATCGCGTCTGCGCGGCAAGCCCGTCTATGTATCGTTCGACCTCGACGGTTTTGACGCGAGCCTTATGCCCGCCACAGGCACTCCGGAGCCGGGCGGCATGATGTGGGACGACGCGATGAGGATACTCGGCGCGGCCTCAAAGGTGGCGCGCTTTGTCGGCGCGGATGTGAACGAGCTGGCCCCGGTAAAGCAGATGCACTACTGCGATTTTTTGGCGGCGAAACTCGTCTACAAGATACTCTCTTACGCGTTCAGGAAGTGAGAAAAACAAAAGGCGAGGTCGGAAGACCGCGCCTTGAGTATAACTGCCGAAAATAAAGAGGTGGGCGGAGCCCACCCGACAGGACTAATCTTACCAACCTTTTTAACGCACGGCGGATTTGCCGCGGCAGATGCGGGTATACGGTAAAATGACGAAGATTCCCAGAAGTCTGAATCCATTTTACCTGGCCGTCATGGCAGTACTGATCGCAATCGTTTTTTCCATGTCATTTACAAGGATTTTCGATCCGGATGAGTTTTTCTTCTCGCACATATCATGGAAGATGTTGCATGGAGAAAAATTGTACCTTGATTTCCTTGTGCTCCATCATCCGCTCATGAATTTTCTTATCGAGCCGATAATCGCCTTTTTCGGGGAAAAAGCATCCACCCTCCTCGTCCTCAGGGTCGGCATGTTTCTGACATTTCTATTGATAATAGCGGTAACATACCGGATTGCTGAGGAGGCCTTCAACAGGGAAACCGCCGCGATAAGCGTAATACTGCTTTCAAGTTCGGTATTTTTCGTGACAAAGGCGATAGAAATAAGGCCGGACGTGCCTCAGACCCTTACAGGCCTTCTCTCCGTATTATACCTGCAGAGGTTCCTGGCGAAAAAAAGCAGGGCAACCATTGTCGCCGGGGCCTTTTTTCTGGCTCTTTCTTTTTTATTCCTCCAGAAAACAATATTCCTGATGTTGCTCATGACTGGGTTTATGGTCTTGATGGCGGCAAAAAAACAGATCGCCTTCAGGGATTGCCTCTTTTTCTGGGCCGTTTTTGCCGTATCCATCCTGCCGTTCTATATTTATCTCGTTTTTACCGGCGCCCTCAGTAATTACATCCTTTTCAACTGGAAGATACATATGAACCTTCTGGAGCGGGTCTCGGCCTCGGCATGGCTCGCAAGGTCTTTCAAGATGAATGCCTTTTTCTGGATATTCTACGCGGCAGGTCTGATATGTGCGGTAAGGACAAGGGCTTATTGGATTGCGTCCTTTTCAGTTGTGCTTCTTGGTTCTCTTTTTCTGGTCAAGACCCAGACCCCGCAATATATGTTGATGGCAATGCCGTTTATGGCGATAATCTCGGCTTATTCCCTGACCAGGATCATTTCGGACAAGCGTCTGCTTGGGCTGTTGATCGTCTGCGGGATCGCATACCCTTCCTATCTGCTCGCCGCCAATACAATAGACAACCGCAGACAGCTTGAGAAGATAGATTACATAGTGTCATTGACCGGCCCTGACGAGTATGTATACGACAGCAACGTAATAGTAAACCTGTTCAGAAAAGACCTCGATTACTTCTGGTATACTGGCACCCCTCAGGCGGGCGTCCTTGCCACGTATCAGTCCATGACCGGGTACAGGTATGATAAATATGAGCTGATCGACGAAAAAAAACCAAGGGTGATAACCAGCAATTATATTGAAAACATGGATGACGAAAGGATAACAGACCACTACGTGCGGTCTGACGTTTACAGGGATTTGTTTGTGAGAGGACGGCAGGAAAAGTGAGTTTTAAAAGCGGGGGTAGTCATGAAAAGCGTTTACAGGCCAAGGGTGGGCTCCGCCCACCTCTTAAAGTATTACCCGGCCCTCTCTACACCCTCACATACTTTTCACCCTTGACCCCGCAGATGGGGCATGTCTCAGGCGGCGTGCCGAGCTCGATGTGGCCGCAGACAGGGCAGAGCCAGGCCTCTTCCTTAATGTCCTGTCCTTTTTCCGCCGCCTCAAGCGCCTTCCTGTAAAGCTCGGCGTGGACCTCCTCGGCCTTGACCGCGAACCCGAACATCCGTTTTGCCTTGTTATTTTCGGCCTCGGCCTGAGCGAGCATCGGCGGGTACATCTCCGTGAATTCGTAAGTCTCTCCGGCTATCGCTGATTTGAGGTTGTCAACCGTCGAGCCGACCCCGTCGAGCGCGTTGAAGTGCCCCTCGGCGTGGATGCGCTCCGCCTCTGCGGCTGTGCGGAAGAGCAGGGCAATGTTGGGGAGCCCGTCCTTCTCGGCCTTCTTCGCGAATGCCCGGTACTTCTGGTGCGCCTGGCTCTCGCCGGCAAAGGCCTCTTTGAGGTTGTCGTTAGTCGTTGGCATAAGGTAGTCCTCCTTAAAAATATCTGGATTGTAACAGGGGATAATCGGCGCCGAAGGTCGGGTTCAAACCGACACGGGTTTAAAGGCCACGGCTAAAGACTGCTGCTGATTCTAATACAAAATCAATGCAATTTCCAGCGCCGCTTCATCTTCCTATCGCGTGTCCCATCCAACGTAGCCTTAAAACTCATACCGTACCTGCACGTACATATTGTCGTTCTCATCAAGCGACCCGAACTGTGTAGTATCCTTTTCCCCGCCGAAGATATTGGCGCCCAGGGCCGCCCAGACATGGTCTGAAAAATTGTATCGGGCCTCCGGGTTTAAAAGATAGTCCCTGTCCGTGGGAGACCAGAAGGAGAACCACTGCAACCTCAAGTCCTGATGCATGAGAAGGTATGTCATCCGTAGCGATGTAAGTTGCCTGATCATCGAGGCCTTTGGAAAATCCCCTATGGTTCTTTCGTATTCCGAATAGTCATGCATGTATTCGGTGTAATACTGGACCGTTACGCTCAAATCCTCGATTACCTGCCTCTGGTAGCTTAAAAGAAAACGCGTCTGGGAATTCGGGATAAGCGGGTCAGCCCCGCCCCTGTCGTCCAGAGAATCATAATAGCCCGCCTCAAGGCCTACGACCCCGCCCAGCGCGCCCCTTTGCAGGCTCGCCCCGTAGACCGAGAGTTCAGGGTATATGAGTTCTATACGCGTGGGAGAGGTCATGCTGTCCGGGGCCATCGAAGGCTCCCTGTTAAAGCCTTTATAAAGGTATATGGACGCGTCGAGCCCGGCTATATTACGGTAAATTCTGAGCGCCGCCTCCGTATTATCGATGCTTGAGGCAGGCTCATTTTGGACCCTGTTCGTCACACTCGGCATGGGGTCGAACATCCAGAACCTGTTTGAATCAGGGAAGTTGTTCGGCTCAAAGAACGGGATTACCACAAGCTCGAAAGAGGCGATCTCCGGGTAGAACCCGGCCTTGACCGCGTCCACGCCAATTTTCAGGTACTCAAGCGGCCTTCCTGAAAAGAACGCCTCATAGTCCTTCGGGAATACGTCGTTTATAAAGATGAGGTCGCCGACGCCCCAGGTGACTATCTGCCTGCCGATCCTTAAGTCCCATTTTTCCCGGGTGAGATCGATGTACGCCTCTCTCAGCTCGACCTCAGAGTCATCGTCCAGATGGTCAAGGGATATATCGGTCTTAAGAAAGAAGCGCAAAGGCTCTCTCTCTCCTTCGGCCTTTAACTGCACTCTCTCCTCGGCCCACTTGAGGTCTCCTCCGTCCGGGTTCGAGGTCCCTGTCCCGAACGAATAGTCGCCCTGCAAGAACCCGTTGACCGAGAAATCCCCCGCGTAAGACTTCTGGCCGAGGAAAACCGCCGCTAACAGGAATGCCCATAAATGAATTTTTCTCATGGTTCGACGCTGTCCCTCGCTCAAGGCGTTCTTATTCTATCCACTTCCTGGGCGGCTGTTTTAAGTACCTTTCGGTAAAAAGGCTGTCTTCAATCCCCATGTTGTAGTCGATCGCCGTGAAGGTCGACTCCGTCGAATGCCCGCTATGGAGGTCCTTCATAGTCCTTTTCACGACCGTCGGGAACCCCTTTATCTCCTTGACCTCGTCGGCGGTAAAGACCTTGTACAGCGCTCCGCGCTTGTCGTAGTACTCCTCTTTCAAGGGCAGGAAGGTCTTTTTATCTATCCATGAGAGCTTATGCAGGTAGTCGGTATCCACGGCTTTGGGTACGCTCTTTACGACAAGGCAGTCCGCCTCTCCCAGTTTTTCTTCTTTTAGGACCGTATGCGTGTCGTCGGCGATGTCCCTGCCGGAGACGTCCTCGTACGTAAAGTCGGAGCCCACGAAGCTTGAGCGCCTGTCCTGCGCCGCTATCCTCCTTACCATGTTGAGGGCCGGGACGAAGAACCACCGGTCGTCGTCCCGGCCGGGGTATTTGTAGACCATGAAGGCCATGTTCTTTACGTCAGCGGGCTGGTAAAAATACATGAAGTACTTCTGGTCGCCCCCGGTCTCCCCGTAGTTTTTCCTCAGCATGGTAAGCTCCCTCGCCCTCTCAGACCCTGACTTGCTTATAAGTCTCATCACCACCCTTGCCTTGAAGTCCTTACCCTGATATAGGAAGGCGGCCTGCGAGTTTTTCATCGCCTCTTCAGGCGTGATGGCGAACGACTTGAGAGGAAGCAGGAGCGCGAGCAACAAGACCAGATATTTAAGCATGGACAACCTCCGTTTTTTTTGCAGAAACCTGATACCGGCCATACACAAAAAGGCAATAGTGAATATTTCAATCGCCCCCAAAAAGCCTGCGCCTGAAAAGCACGATCAGGGCAGGGAGATAGATCATGGTAAGCACAGAGCTTAATAACATCATGGACACGATAAAGGCCCCCACGGTTATGTATGGCGTAAGGGGCGCGAAGAGCATTACCGAGAACGCCGAGGCGAAAAGAACGGCGTTACGCATTATGCCCTTGCCGGGCCGGGCCGCGGTCCACAGAAGCGCGTCGGCAAGTGATTCGGAGGAAGGGGCCCCGGCTTGTATCGTCTCCGAGAGCCTCTGCCTGAGCCTGCTTATGAAGTGTATGGAAAAATCCACGGCCATGCCGAGCGACAGACAGCTTAAGACGGCTATCGGCATGTCGAAGTCCTTGCCCATATACCCGACGGCGCCGTAGATAATGAGTATCGTGAACAGGAGCGGGACATACCCCACGGCCGCCCATTTCGCGGAGCTGAAGGCGAACGCGAGGATAACGAATATCACGACGAGGGCTATGGCAAACCCCTTGAGCATGTCCCAGAGGACCTCGTCGTTCCAGACGAGGTTGAAGTACGCTATTCCGGCCGGTTTGAATGCAAGGGCCCCCGGGTTTGAAGCCTTGTATTCATCCACAGCCCTTATGACGCTCCTCATCGCTTCGACGTCCCAGGTCTTCAGTTGCACCCAGATGTTGGCCTTCCTGAACGGGTAGTCTACGACGTTGTCGAGGTCTGAGGGCTTTGCGGACATGCTGAAAAGGAAGAGGTACTGGCCTATCTCTTCCTTTGAGGAAGGGACGATATCGAACCGCGGGTCGTCGTCGTGGAGGACCCTGTTTATCCTTTTCACGTAATCCACGACAGAGCTGGTCTTTCCGACCACGGGGAGCTTTTCAAGGTGCCTCTGGAGCCCCTCTATCCGCCTCATCGCCTCCGGGGTCTTTATGTACTCGTCCTCGTCGGATAAGGCTACCACATAGCCGAGGGATGTGCCGCCGAGGGCCGTGTTCAGGACGGAATCCGCCGTGCGTATGTCGCTGTCGCTCTTGAACCACTCGACCATGTTGTTATTGACGACTATCCTCGATACGCTGAAGACCGATATGCCGAAAAGGACAACCCCTATGAGGGCCGTGGCCCTGGGGCTATGCGCCCCTAGAGCCGCAAGTCCCCTCAGGAAACCGGACGTCCGGCCCGTGGATGTCTCCTCGCCCGCCGCAATCTTTTCGATATTTTTCTCATTTACAAAGGTGAACATCGCCGGGATGAAGCTGAAGCTCAAGACCCTCAAGGCTACTGTGCCGAAGGCCACCAACGCGCCGAAGACCTTTACCGGGACTATATCCATGAACATCAGCACACCGAAGCCCACGGCGGTCGCAAGCGCCGTATAACGGACAGGCCTTCCTACGGCATGCATCGTCTCTATTATGGCGGCCTTCTTGTCCTTTTTTTCCTTGTAGCGGAAGTAGAACTCGTTGAATATATGTATGCTGTCCGTGGCTATGGCCATGAGGAATACCGGGGCCATGGAGCTCATTATATGGACCGGGAAGCCGAGGGCGATGAGAAGGCCCATTGACCAGACGATGCTTATCATCGCGTCCATCATGAGCGTGACTGAGAGAAAGAGGTCCTTGAACATGAGGTACCTGGCGATGAGCATGATGGCGCCTGCTATGGGGGCGAAGACCGCCATGAGCTTGAACATCTCGGCCCCGAAGGTGTCCCTCGCCACCGGGTCTCCCGCCACATAGTATCTCTCAGGGCCGCCTTCCTTCTTTACAATCTCCTTGACCCTGTCGGCTATTGTCTTTCCGTTGGCGCCTTTCTCAAGGGGGATGTAGATCGCGGTTGTCTTTCCGTCGTCGGATATCACGCGGCCCCTGAAAAGCGGGTTTTCAAAGAGGTCCTTTCTGAGGCCTTCCATTCCGGCCTGCGTCTTCGGGACCTCGGCCATGAGAGGGGCTACCCTTAATGTCCCGGCCTCTGCCGTAACGTTTGTAATGGTGGGAAGCCCGTTCACATCCCTTGCTGAGACGCCTTCGATCCTCAGGACTTCGTCCGTGATCCTCAGGACCTTGCCGAGCGTGCGCTCATTGAGGACGCCTTCATCGCTTACCACGCCGACAACTATCATGTCTTCATAGAGACCGAAGGTCTCGTCCACCTCGTCGTTCCAGACCCTTACGTCAGACGTCGGCGGGAGCATGTTCTTGGGGTTCGTGTCCGTCTTTATCTTCGGGAACTGCGTAAGGAAACCGAGCGTGATAAGGGCGACGATTACTACAACGAGCTTCGGATGTCTGACGGAGAATTCGACAAGGTAATGTTTTTTCATGCGATACCCTACTGACAGGATTTAGTTTGCTTCGGACTTACGCCTTTATTGCAATCGCGGCCGGAAACGCCGCGCCTTCGGGTGGAAAATCGTGAGACATAAGGGCCTCCGTCAAAACCGGGTTTTTCTTGTGAGCGATTGCTTTTCGTTAAGGTATTCAAAGAGCACCTCTTTCATTATATCGCAAGCAATGACGACCTTTGGGTTTGCAATGGAGTAGTAGGCGCTGACGCCTTCGCGCCTGCTTCTAAGTATACCCTTGTTGCGCATAATGGCGAGGTGTTGAGAGGCGTTCGCGCTGGAGATGCCTATCTTTACGGCGATCTCAGTCGCGGACAACTCCTTGTCCCGCAGGGTGTTTATGATCTCAAGACGCTTGGGGTTGGCCAGGCACTGGCAGATGCCTGCGTGTATCTCGTAAATCTCTTTTGGTATCGAGATTTTTGGTTTCATGGGGTGTTCAGTCTGTTTTTCATATAATTAATTACTTAATAAGTTTCTTAAATAATAAACCTGATTAACCCTGTAAAGTCAAGCGAAAAAAACCAACGCAGGGCAAGCTGTCGGTTTTGACGGACATTATCAGGGAATTCTGGTTCGAATTCAACTCGCGTTGGTTTAAGAATATAATTGGTGCCGGAGGTCGGGCTCGAACCGACACAGGGTGTTAGCCCCCCGGGATTTTAAGACCCAAGGGGCCGTTCAAAAGCACTTGCAGATTGTTTATTAAGTATTGCACTATCATACGTGAGGGTATTCCCCATGTGCGCATTTAATGGCAATATTGAAGATGATGCTGACTGCCTGGAGCCGCCCGCAGGTTTTCTGTTGACACGTTGGCCTTACAATTGTAAGATAGTAATTGATTACTATCTTTATTGGAGAGACCAATGCAAGGCAGCCCCAAACACCTTCCAGCAGACGAACGAAAGGCTGTTACGGTAGAGGCGGTCGTTGAACTGGCCGCCGAGCAGAACCCGAGTGAGATCACCACGGCTGCCATCGCCAAGCGCATGCGTTTGACGCAAGGCGCTCTTTTTCGCCACTTTCCGAGCAAGGATGCCATATGGCAGGCGGTGCTGGAATGGGTGGCAGACCGGCTGCTGGCCCGCACTGACAAGGCCGCTCAAACGGCTGGAACGCCGCTGGCGGCCCTGGAAGCCATGTTCACTACGCACATCGACTTCATTGCCCAGCACCCTGGCGTCCCAAGGATGCTGTTTGGCGAACTTCAGCACCATGATGAAACACCAACGAAGCGTATGGTGCAAACCCTTATCAACCGCTATCGCGACCGTCTCACCGTACTGATAGACAAGGGCAAGTCTGAGGGAGAACTGAATCAGGACATTGACACTAAAGCCGCGGCCACACTGTTCATCGGCATGATACAGGGCCTGGTCATACAGTCGCTTTTGGCAGGAAACCCCCGGCGCCTCCGCGAGGACGCACCCGGGGCATTTGCCATATACCTCAGCGGCATAAGGAGAACCCGATGAAGCGCCTGCCAATAACTGGACGAACGCTGGCCTTTGTTGGAGTGCTCGTACCATTACTTGCCTTATTCATTTACGTTGCCCTGCGTTCCGGGCCGCTGGCCCCGGTCCCTGTTACTGTCGTGGCTGTCGAAAGCCGTTCCATCTCTCCGGGCTTGTCCGGCATAGGCACTGTCGAGGCCCGCTACACCTACAAAATCGGGCCGACTGCTGCCGGACGGGTAAGGCGGGTCGATGTTAATGTTGGTGACATGGTAAAGGCAGGCCAACTGCTCGGCGAGATGGACCCCGTTGACCTCGACGACAGAGTCAGAGCGCAGACTGCCGCGTTCAAGCGCGCAAATGCCGCAGTGTTCTCAGCCGAGGCACAGGTGCGGGACACTTCGGCCCGGTTTGCCTACGCCGACTCTCAGGCGAAACGCTATGAAGAACTGCTGCGGAAAGGCTCTGTGGCAGTCATGGTGGCGGAGGCCAAAGCGCAGGAACGAGAGGTGGCCGAAGCAGGCCTCGCTGCCGCCCGCGCCAACCTTGACGCCGCGCGTCAAGACATGGCGCGAATCAGCGCGGACAGCGCCGGCCTGGGCAAGCAACGCGCCAATCTGCGCTTAATCGCTCCGGTAGACGGCCTTGTCGTTGCGCGGGAAGCTGACCCGGGCACTACGGTCGTCGCGGGTCAGCCTGTTATCCAGGTTATCGACCCGGAGAGCCTGTGGGTCAATGTCCGTTTCAATCAGCTCGGCTCCTCAGGCTTGGCTTCAGGACTGCACGCCCGCATAGTTTTACGTTCTGATTCCGAACGGCAGATGGCAGGCAAGGTGCTCAGGGTTGAGCCGCTTGCTGATGCGGTAACCGAGGAGACGCTGGCCAAGGTTACATTCGATTCAATGACGGATGCCGCGCAGGTCATAGGTGAACTGGCGGAAGTCACAGTGGCCCTTCCAGCCGCAGGAGCCGCGCCTGTCGTGCCGAACGCCAGCGTTCAGCGGGTCAATGGACAGACCGGCGTATGGCTCATCGATGACGGCGGCTTGAGATTCGCTCCGGCCAGGATAGGCGCGGCAGACATGGACGGCCTGGTGCAGGTCCATGACGGATTAAAGGCTGGCGATAAGGTGGTTGTCTACAGCCAGCAGGCGCTCAAAGCCAAAAGCCGGGTCAAAATCGTTGAACATCTGCCGGGGATAAAGCAATGATAAGTCTCGCCGGGCGCGACATACTGCATGCCTGGGGCAAGTTCGTCTTTACCGGGGTCGGCCTCGGGCTCCTCATAGGCGTAACGCTAACCATGGCAGGGGTCTATAGAGGCATGGTCGACGATGCGAAGGCCCTGCTCGATAACAGCGGTGCAGATCTCTGGGTAGTGCAGAAGGATACCCTCGGCCCATACGCGGAATCATCGAGTATCTACGATGACGTCTATCGCGGGATACTCGGCATGCCTGGAGTCGAGCGCGCGGCCAATGTAACTTATCTGACCATGCAGGTGCGCCGCGGTGAGAGCGATGTGCGCGCCATGGTAGTCGGCGTCGTGCCCGGCGGGCCGGGAGAACCCGGACAGCCCGGCTATCTGGTGGCCGGACGAAGGATTACTCGTGGCCATTATGAGGCCGTGGCCGACATCGCGACCGGCTTCCAACTCGGCGAACAGATACAGATACGCCGCAACCTTTATACCGTGGTCGGGCTGACAAGGCGCATGGTCTCCTCAAGCGGAGACCCGATGGTCTTCATACCTTTGAAAGACGCGCAGGAGGCCCAGTTCCTCAAAGATAACGACGCTATCGTCCAGCAGCGCCGCCGCACGGCAGAAAACCCGGCTTTCAATCGTCCCGGCGTACCCGGCCTGCTCAACGCGGCTATCGCTTCGCAGAGCGCCAACCCGTATGTGAACGCCGTGCTCGTCCAGATTGAGCCGGGATACTCGCCAGATGACGTTGCGGAGCCAATCCGCAGATGGAAACGGCTCCAGGTCTACACCAGAGAGCAGATGGAGAAGATACTTGTCGGCAAGCTTATCGCCACATCCGCAAGGCAGATAGGCATGTTCCTTGTGATACTCGCGATAGTCAGCGCTGCCATTGTCGCCTTCATCATCTATACGCTGACGCTGGGCAAGGTCAGGGAGATCGCCGTCTTGAAGCTTATCGGCACGAGGAACCGCACCATAGCATTCATGATACTCCAGCAGGCCGTGGGCCTCGGAGTCATCGGCTTCGTGGTGGGCAAGATCTCAGCGACTTTCTGGGCCCCGATATTCCCCAAGTATGTCCTCCTTGAGCCAGGGGACGCGGCGCGCGGCTTTGTCGCGGTGGTTGTCATCTGCGTCCTTGCCAGCGTGCTGGCCATACGCGCCGCGCTCAAGGTGGACCCCGCGGAGGCGATAGGCGGTTGACATGCTCACAAAAGGGATACGGATAAACGGTCTGAAAAAACGCTACGGCAAGGGAGAGACGGCCGTCGACGCGCTAAAGGGCGTTGACATGCAGGTCGCTCCGGGAGAGGTCGTCGGCCTCATAGGCCCGTCGGGCTCAGGCAAGAGCACGCTCCTTAAATGTCTTGGCGCGGTCATTGAGCCGACAGCGGGGCAGATGACGCTGGGCGATGAAGTCATCTACGACGACGGCTGGAAGATAAGCGACCTGCGCGCCTTACGCCGCGACAAGATAGGGTTTGTCTTCCAGGCGCCGTACCTCATACCATTTCTCGATGTCACGGACAATATAGCACTTCTGCCGATGCTGGCCGGGCATCCTAACAATGAGTCACGCCAGAGGGCGCTCGAACTTTTGAAGGCGCTCGATGTGGCGCACCGGGCCAGGGCCATGCCCTCGCACCTTTCCGGAGGTGAGCAACAGAGGGTTGCCATAGCAAGGGCCTTGATAAACAGGCCGCCGGTAATCCTTGCGGACGAGCCGACGGCGCCACTGGACAGCGAGCGCGCGCTCGCTGTAATCCGCATCCTCAACCAGATGGCCCGTCAATACGAGACCGCAGTTATAGTCGTCACCCATGACGAGAAGATAGTCCCGACTTTCAGGCGCATATACCATATAAGGGACGGCCGCACTAACGAGGAGGCCGGAGAGGGACGGGCTTTTGAGTAGGGGCGTAAAAATTCACTTCAGGAGGCGTAAAATGAGAGCAATACGGTTTGCGAAATTGATGCTGGTAGGAGGGTTGCTGTTCGCGGCAGTAGCCGGCGCGGCGGCGGAAACAGGCGCTGAGGCGGCCAAAGAGCTCGCGTTGAAGAAGATCATGAAAGACCTGGGCGGCAATCTGCAGGTCGTCACAGACGCCATCTCGAGGGAGGATTGGGCGCTTGTCGAGAAGACAGCCCCGCTCATTGCTGACCACCCCCAGCCGCCGATGACTGAAAAATTGCGCATTATTGCTTTTATGGGTACAGATATGGGCAAGTTCAAGAATTATGATGGCGAGGTACACAAGGCCGCAGAGTCCCTGGGTGAAGCCGCCAAGGCAAACGACGGACAGGCTGTCATCTCGGCGTTCACAGCGGTCCAGACGGCCTGCTATGGCTGCCACCGGGACTTCCGTCCTCAGTTCCTGCGTCACTTCTACGGGACGCGCTGACGCCCATCCCCGAAGGGAGCGCTGAAAGAGCATCCGACGCGAAAGCTATTGCGAAGTTGGTGAGGCCCGTGAGTTTTATCCGGCTATCAGGAGTTCTTTGGATACCATCGTAGATTGCTCAATATCAGCAGGAGAAAGCAAGTTACCTGACAGGTAAAGTGCGAGGCATAAAAAATCCAGCGCGGGAAGAAGTGAGTTAAGATGAAAAAGATAACCTATTAATTATAAAGAGGAAAAATTTGGTGCCGGAGGTCGGGCTCGAACCGACACGGGGTGTTAGCCCCACGGGATTTTGAGTCCCGCGCGTCTACCAGTTTCACCACTCCGGCGTTTGTGGAGAGGTCTCAAAAACGTAACACAGGGGCAAACCACTGTCAAGGGGAAGCGGCCTTGTCATCGGTTTTTCCCAGGGCCATTTGCTTTTTTCGCGGGTCTTTATAGCCAAATGTTTTATAATAGCCCCGTACGCGAATAACCTCGGGACGATTGCCATGCAGGTTAACGACCCTAAAGGCGTAAACGCTCCGGTCCTTAAGGACTTTCAGGCGCCGCCCAATGCGGAGAAGATCTCCGTTAAGGAGATATCCTCTCTTACCGACCTCCTCGCCTCACTCCTGAAAGGTCATCCGCCCTCTCAGGATATCCAGCAACAAATAAAATCCACAATAGCCGTACTGATGGCCCGCCTTGTCGAAGGAAGCATCACCGTAGACGGGCTCCTCCGGCTCCTCAAGGCCTCGGGTGTGGACTTGAAACTCTTTACAGGGGAGGTCGAGAGTTTCCTTTCGCAGATTCTTTCGCCTGAAGAACTGAAAGAGGCCTTGAAGGCCATGCAGGATGACGGGCTTAAGGGGCTTATGAAGTACCTCTCGTCAAGGGCGCACGGCAAGGGGGAGGGCGCTGAAACGCCTGCTGGGCCGAAGGTCCAGGATGTAGTCTCCTTGACAAAGGGGATAGACGCCATATTCAAGTCCCTGGGTCTTAAGGAGGGCGTTGCCGCGACACCGCTGAATATCCCCGGCGGGGCCGAAAGCCCTCTCTTCGCCATGCTGATAGCCGAGGGTATAACGCCGGGGCTCGCGTTGAAGCTCAAAAAGCTTTATTCGAGGAGGCCAAAGGGCGGCAAAGGCGGGAAGGACAAGGACCGCCAGAATGAGACGCATAAGGCGTACGATAATCCCACTGTCACGATCGAATCAGAGGGGGAGATAAAGACCGCTGACGGCAAAAGGGCGCACTGCGTTATCCTTATGGAGCTCGACACCGGCGCGAAAGACCTCTCTCCCGCCAAAATAACCCTCGCGCCAGTCGAGATAGATTACGGCGGCGCGGCAGAGGATTTAAAAGACCTCTCGTTTTCGTTCGATATAGAAAGGGCGTCTGGGTCGTCCTCTGGCCACGGCAGGGCGCTCATTATCATCGACCTCATCGAGGTCGGCACGGACGAAAACGGCGCACCGATTTACGGGGTAGGGGAGGACGAGGGGTGGGGGGAGGAGGGGGTATAAATGTCCGGAGAGGCGCGCATTTCAATGAGAGGAGGGTGTTGTTTTAAGCTTTGGTGCGCATCCTTGAAATCTAAGATACAGGCTTAATACCGGCCAAATCACGTAACTCCTGAATGGCTCTTCTAATTTCTGATTTTAACTCATCAATGTCTGTCTGGTGTGTAATGTATGTTCGATTATGTGCAGCTGTATCGCCCAATTTTTTTATTTTCTCCATCGCTGTTGAAGTATTGCGTCCAAGATGTATCTGAGTATGACTAGTTATTTCTGTAATTAATTTGTCTAACATTAAAAAAGATTCATTAACCTTTATTTCGCTTGATAATTGCTTATGTATGAATACTTCTATTATTAGGGATTCCATAAGTCGACGAATCAATACAGCACAAGCATCATAAAATCCATGATCATAAGAACCATTAATCTGGGTTACGATTTTTTCAAGATAGGTTCTGGTTCCCTGAAAGAATTCAAATGGCATTACAGAGGGCATGATTTTTACGTGCTTAATGTTTAGAAGAGGCTCATATGTCACATTAAGTTCAGCAACGTATTTAGTATGTAATTGAAATGTCTTCGGCCGTTTGCCCTTGACGGTTTTTTTGCAATTGCTTAAATCCATCTGCAATCTGGTTACATTTGGGCGGCCTAATCCTACATTGGCTAAATCATCAGCCAGTTCTGAGACTGTGCGCTCTCCATAGGCTTGAGTGTAACGATAAAACCATAAAAAGGCGACAGCTTGCTCAAGCCTTGTCAAATCCATTATGCTTAATTTTTCTGCAAACTCTTTAAGGTTATTCAACTGCCTGTCCTTTAATTACGGAGCTTATATATTTCATACCCAGTCGCGAAAGCCGATAACGAACGGCTTGGCCTTTAGCTCTGATTTTATCGCCTATAACATACTTTGACGCAGTCGAAGAGAGTGTCCTTGCGACATTCGATTGAAAAATTGTTATTCCTAACTGAGAAAAAATCTTTGAAATTTCTCCTGATGTTAAAGGGAACTTGTCATCGAAATCCTTATGCAAAATATATAAGGGTAGCAAAACACGATCAATGACTATAGACCGATCCAATACATTTTTCTCTATAAGTTTAATTTCGTCTGACGACTTTAAAGTGTTTACAAGAGTTGAGATGTCGACTTTAGATTCCTTTTCTATTTTTGAGATATGATTTTTGTAGTCTTGCTTTTTATTAATATGTTGCGGTCTAGTGACGATTTCTGGACTATATAAGGAAATTATTTTCTGAATTTCATCTACACTTCCCTCGACCAATACGGTCGTGCCATCAGGCAATGTAAAAGATGCTTTTGCCATTGGAGTCTCCTTATAGAAGTTTTTTGAAGTGAGCACTTAAAAAACATATTCAGTCAGTTATAGATAACTCTTTACTTTTGACAAGCATACGTTCTACAGCTTTAATACCTTCAGTTGTTAGCTTATATGATTTTCTGGCCTGTTTTGTGCTCCCAGATTTTCGGATTTGTAGCGCCAACCGTGGAGACTTACTGATAAGCACATCGAGATCGCGTGTAATATTAGTCGAAGGGTGACCTAAATGCCTCAGTTCACGATTTAATGAGGCAGAATCAAATTCGTCATTATTTTGTACTACCTGAAACCAATAAGCTGCAACCAGCGCTTTTTCAATCGCTATTTGAGGATTGGTAGCATCATAGAGAGAGGCAAAGTCAGTAAACTCATCTCTGGCAATTTCTCTTTCCTTTGCTCCCTGCGACACACCTGCGGCAGAAGTCGAGTTCTTGATTTGATAGCGATCCATTGCCCATTTTAATACACGGCTTATTGCTTCTGGCTCCAAAGATGATAATGCATTAGCTACTTCCGACATTGCTTTAATTTCGGGGTCTTTCTCCATTGATCTCCTCCTCATTGCATGAATTTGCATTAACTCATTATGCACATTACCTAAAGAATTGTCAAGACTCAATCGGCCATGAATTTTTATTTGCTTAAATTTTATCATTTAGGTCAGAACGTGTGATCCACGAGGCCTAATATTTTGTAGATACCGTTTTGACTGTAGTCTAAATTGATGCCAATTAAGGATTAAATAGTGGGATTAGCCACCATTCGAGTTATTGCTTAAAGGCACCCCGAAATGCAACAAGGGGTTAGCTTTCGCTAACCCCTTGTCATTAATATGGCTGGGGGACCAGGATTCGAACCTAGATAAACGAGTTCAGAGGACTTTATCTGGACTTTCCCGTAGCTTCACTAAACCGCATAAAACCCTTGACCTATCAATACGTTCCCTGATATTATCTTTCCTAAGACTTACCTTGAAGCCCCCTTGTTTCAGCTAAAAAGGTTGTACAGGGGTTGTACAAACAAACGGAGGGCTGAAAAATGGGACAGTGGATTAAGACCAAAAAGACGGGTATCAGATACCGCACACACGCTACGCGAAAACATGGGATGGCCTTTGACAAGTATTTCGTTATGACCTATAAGCTGGACGGCAAGACCAAAACCGAGGCGTGCGGCTGGGCGTCTCAAGGCTGGACAGAAGGCAAGGCTGCCCTGTTATGGGCCGAACTCGCCGAGAACCGCCGGAGAGGTGAAGGGCCTCGAACCCTTGCCGAGAAGCGCGCCATTGCCGAGGGAGACCGTCAAGAAAGGGCAGAGCAAGCGGAACAAGAGGCTAAGGATCGCCACACCTTCAAAGAATATGCCCTGGGAGCTTACAAGCAGAGTAGAGATGCGAAGGTTTGGATTAGAGAGGAACAGGTTATTAGGCTATGGCTCGAACCAGTCTTAGGCGCGCTATCCTTAAAGAGCGTGGCGCCTTTTCATTTTGAGAAGGTAAAGGCTAATATGACAAAGGCCGGGCGCGCTCTTCATACGGTCCGTTATGTTCAAGGGGTTGCCCGACAGGTTTTTAATCACGCGATGGAGGACGGATTTTTTAGTGGACGGAATCCTGCCAGGATTGTTAAAAAGGGTAAAGGAAAAATAAAGCTGCCGGACAATAAAAGGCTCCGTTTCCTCACCCGAGAGCAAGCGGACGCGCTCCTCGCCGAGCTTAATACAAAGAGCCTGGATGTTAGGGACATGGCCCTTGTAAGTCTTCATACAGGTTGCCGCGCCTCTGAGGTTTTCAGCTTAACATGGGCAGACGTGGACACCGACAAGGGGCTATTGACATTGAAGGACACCAAGAGCGGAAAGAACCGGGCTGCGTTTATGACTGAGGCCGTGAAAGAGGTTTTTAGGTCCAAGGAGCGCGGCGCGCCGTCCGAGCTTGTCTTTCAGACAAAGAGCGGAGAGAAGATAAAGCAGATAAGCCTCACCTTTGCACGAGCGGTTGACAGCCTCAAATTGAATGAAGGCATTAAGGATCGGCGGCAGAGGGTGGTTTTCCATACCTTGCGCCATACATACGCGAGCTGGCACGTGGAGAATGGAACGGACCTTTACGTAGTCAAGGAGCTTTTAGGCCATTCAGATATATCCATGACGCAAAGGTACTCTCATCTGAGTGAGAGCGGCCTTCAGGCTGCCGTTAAGAGGCTTGAAAGCACGTTACCGGCTCCGTCTAAAGTTATTGAGATGGTAGTAAAGAAGGGATAGACAGCTTCCCGGCATAGCTCGACGGAGCGAGAAGCCGCAGTGGTCCCCAAAATTTGGACAGTGTGATAAGGTGTAAAGCCGCACACTGAAGGAGGACCACCGATGAGCAAGTCAAAGAGGAACCGGTATTCAGCTGAGTTCAAGGCCAAGGTTGCCCTGGATGCCATCAGGGGCGAACAAACATTGTCCGAACTGGCCACCAGATACGGCGTGCACCAGAATATGATTGCCACCTGGAAGCGCCAGGCCATCGAGAACATGGCCGAGACCTTTTCCGGCAAGGCTGAACGTGCCGGTGCCGCCAACGAAGCCCAGATCAAGGATCTGCACGCCAAGATCGGGCAGTTGACGGTGGAGCGGGATTTTTTAGCCAAAGCCTTCGGTCGTTGAGCCACGTCCGGAGGAAAAGCCTGGTCGAACCCGGGCATGCCCAAGGCTTGAGCATTACCAGGCAATGCAGGCTGCTTTCGATAAAGCGGTCATCGTGGTACTACCAGGCCATCGGCGAGACACCGCTGAACCTGGAGCTGATGCGCCTGGTTGACGAGCAGTTTCTGGAGACCCCCTGGTATGGCGCCCGGCAGATGGCCCGTCACCTGCGCCGCATTGGGTACTGCGTAAGCCGCAAGCGTATTGGCCGGCTTATGAGAGTCATGGGGCTCTCGCCGATCTATCAGCGGCCCAACACCTCAAAGCCGCACCCGGAACACAAGATATACCCGTATCTGCTACGCGGCATGGCGATTGACACTCCGAACCAAGTCTGGTGCGCCGACGTCAGCTATATCCCGATGCGGCGCGGCTTTCTCTACCTGGTGGCCATCATGGACTGGGCCAGCCGCAAGGTCCTGTCCTGGCGGCTGTCGAACACCATGGACGCCGACTTCTGCGTGGCGGCCCTGGAGGATGCCCTGGAGCGTTACGGGCGCCCTGAGATCTTCAACACCGACCAGGGAAGCCAATTCACGAGCTTTGCTTTTACCAACGCGCTCAAAGGCGCAGGCATCCGGATCTCAATGGACGGCAAGGGGCGCTGGATGGACAATGTGATGATCGAGAGGCTCTGGCGCTCTCTCAAGTACGAATGCGTTTATCTAAACGCCTATGAAACCGGAAGCGAGCTCCGGGAGGGACTCTCTCGCTGGATCAGCTTCTACAACGAGCGCCGTCCTCACTCAAGTCTGGACGACAAGACCCCATATGAGGCATACTGGCAAAAACCCCGGGCCGGCTACTCCAGCCATCCCACCATACAGGCGGCTTAACCCATATGGCTTTCCACCTTATTTATGCCGCCAACCTGTCCAGTCTACCGGGGGCACCTCTGCAGGAACCATCGAAAACGAGCAATCGAATCTTTTGCAGCGTCAAAAAACAATTCATTGTAGTTGATGGCCATGATCTACTCCTTCTCCCAAAAGCGATAACCGGTCTTGTCTGAGAATGAAGATAAACAGTTACCCGTGTAGTATTCGCTTTTCTTATGGTCTTCAATACCCACCTCCCGCGTAACAAAATCATCCGGCAATGCGCGCGTATCCTGCCGCAGCGGGTTGCCGGCACAGTCGCTTTCATACACCGCATAGCCCGCGTGTTGATTGTCTTTCCCTCCTTGGGGTATTACCACAAAGTATTTTTCATTTCGACTCAAAATTTCCGATTTTTCATGCGCCTTACCTCGTAGCCTGTATAGCTCGTCAAGTGTTGTCCTGATACTGTTTCTCCCATCACCCAGCTCAATAAAGCCTGCGCCATCAGGTTTTATCACCAGATGTAAATTGGTATTGGGGCAAATACTACTCCAAACGTCGGTGCTAACCAGGTCACGTGTTATGCCGAACGGTTTGTCGCCTTCGAAACAAGAAAAATTAACTTGGTATTTGATTGGGGAAGCGTTCCAGTCCACAAAAAGTTTAATGGCCACATTCTTGCCAGACACCTCGCCTGACACACCACCAAGACGATACATCTCATCCGTCGTTGCACTTTGCCATCCCCATAATTTTCGCTGCTCCAATTGTTTTTTATACTTGTCGACTGCGTACTGAAGACCGGCGATGCGCTGCCGCATGGCAGATGAATCGTCAGCGTTAGGTGCGGCTTCAAGGTACAGCTTGCAGGCATGTAGTGCCTGCACTGCATAAGGAGTCTTCTCTAACACGGTGCAGAGGTTGTAGTAGTAGTTCTCCACCCACGGCGCCACTTCGATAGCCACCAAATATTCTTTGGCGGCATTGAGCGCATCGTCCTCGGACTTGGCATTCTTGAAGATATACGCGGCTCGACCGGCAGCGGCTTCTGCTTCGGGTGGGATGGCGGGAGCGGGTTTCAGCTTAAGTGCAAGATCGATGATGGATGCTCGTAATGTTTCATTGTCAGAACGACCCTTAAATTGTACGAGCGACTGCTGAAACAGAACGCGCGGTCCGACGTTGATTTTTCCACCATGCGCTTGTAGTGCTTGTATCAAGTCCTGATCGGCGGTCGCGGTAACTCTACTGAGCGGTGTTTGTCCATCCCTGTCCTTGGCATTGACGTCCGCACCATAAGCAAGCAGTAATGCGACCAACTGCTTCGTTTTATTTTTATCCCCATAGCTATAGGTGGAGCGATCGGGTGACCCCATTGAATGCAGAGGCGTTTCGCCTTTGTTGTCCTTGGCGTTAACCTCGGCACCGTGTTCCAGCAGGAACTTCACATTCATGGGATTGACTCTCAGTACGGCGCCATGCAATGGAGTCCGATCCTCGTTATCCTTGGCATTGATGTCGGCGCCGTGCGCAAGCAGCCATTCGGCGACTGGTACATCTAAACTTGAGCCAGCCATTATATGCAGTGCCGACCCTCCGTCGGCATTCTTCGCGTTCACGTTTGCCCCATTCGCGAAGAGGAAATCGGCCATCGCCGTATTATTTGCCTCACTGATCAGGGGCTCCACCTCGGCTATACTGGCGCCGCGCTGAAGTAGAATTTTCGCAACCTCGACATCATCATAGGACACAGCCGTTCTTAATGGATAGGTTATATCCTTCCCTCCATTGCCCCATGTAAATGGAACAGCAAACTTCACCATGTTGCGAGCTAAGAGTCGGGAAATATCTTTATTTTTCTCGGACAGTGCATATCCCAACGGGGTAGAAAAAACAGGCAACAAGTCCTTTACGTTCATTTCCCCTTTAATCTCACTTTTTGCCACACTCACATCGGCACCACGCGAAATCAGCGACTGCACTTCCTGCACATTGCCGGCGGAGATCGCCTCGAATAAAGCACGGTTCAGCGCATCATCCGCATGGGCGGGCGGAGCGGACAAGATAAAAACAAAAAACAGCATGGCAAATATGGATAGCTTTTTCATCTTTGACCTCCTTTTGACGTTTGACGGACTTAAAGATCCAGATAATCGTTCCGCGGGTTTCGCCGCCCTGCGCCTGCCGCGCGCGTCTTCAAGTCAGCGTTATGACCGTTGCCTCTGGAGGGCAGTTGAGCCTTACAGGGGCTAACAGATGGCCCACCCCGCGGGATATGTAAGTCTGCCTGTCGCCGTCCCTGACAAGGCCCGCAAGATATTTCTGGCCGAACTTCGACGGCATGAAGGGCGCACCGATAAGCGGCAGAGCTATCTGCCCGCCGTGAGTATGGCCGGATATGACGAGGTCAATCCTGAGCCTCTCAAGCTCTATCTGTTCGTTTATATCCGGGTTATGAGACAGGAGTATCCTCACCCCGTCTTCATCAACCCCTTTGAGCGCGGCGTCGACCGAGCTTGAACTCTCCCAGTAGTCGTCCACGCCGAGGAGGTCTATGCCCGCGCCTCCCTTTGTGAGCCTGACGCCTCTGTTCCTCAGCCAGACCACGCCAAGACGCCTTGAGAGGCCTTCGGTGATCGCCTCCACCGCCGGGTTGCCGCTCCAGAAGTCGTGGTTTCCAAGCACTCCGAATATCCCCATCGGCGCGCTCAGTCCTTCGAGCGCAGACGCGCATTTATCAATATGCTTCTTATCGAACTTGCCTATCGAGCCGGATAGGAACTTCGTCTCGCCCGTCACGTAATCGCCGGTAAGGCAGATGACGTCTGGTTTTTCCTCCATTATAAGGCGCGTTGCCGACCTCAGCAGCCCCTCGCTTACGATGAAGGACGAGTGCAGGTCCGTGATCTGCGCGATCCTCAACCCCTTGAACGGCGCGGGAAGGCCGGGGATGCGGATTTGCGGCGTCTCGAGCCTTAAATCATAGCGCGTCGTATTGTAGGTGCCTTTGCCTATGCCTAAAAGAACCAACGCCCTTGCGCCATTGACGATGAATTCTCTCCTTGTCAATTTATTCCTCTGATTTGCCCGACCTCAATGTCCTTAAATCGGCGATGAAATCACGAAGCGAGCCCCTGTATAGCCAAATCGTCCCTGCCAAGAAGTACAGGGCTGATGATGCGTAGAAGTTCTCGCGCCGAAGCATCTGATTTCCCGCGATTGTGTGATACAAAACATAAACTCCGTCTATTGTGAACAGCGCCACGGCGATAGCGCTCCCAATCCACAACGGCCAATATCGAGGACGGCGCCTGATGCAATGCAGTATTACCCTTACGCTCCAGGGCGCGCAAAGGTAGGTTAATCCACCCATCAACAGGCTTATCCCCGCATCCCAGTCGGAGATGCCGTAATTGAGCGCGCCAAATAGCAGCCAAGCCATTCCAGCCGCGAAACTTAAAAGTTTCCACGGACGCGCCAATTCGGCGATATAGCGTCTATCGGGCAACAGGTCTTGCGCCATAAGCGCCTCCGCGCTCTAAAAGAAAGTTCTATTTCACTTTCGGGTCACAATTCTGTGTCAGTCCATGGTAAACCATTCATCGCGCTCAAAACTGTAAACCTTGCGGCCAAACGGCGGCATTGTAACGTAAAACAGGACATGGTCTTCCGAAGTCGAGTTATAAAAGAATGCGTTGAACATGAGGGTATCCTTGGCTTTCGGCACGCGGTCTATGAAATCAGGCGTCAACTCCTCCAGCTTTTCGGGGTATCGGTGGTGTTTTTCTTTGAAAGACTTGACGGCAATGATGAGTGTTTCCGCGCGTTTCTCGGCAATTTGGTTGTTGCCGAATGTGTACGCGAAAACCAGCGTCGCTGCCCCGATAAAGACGGCCGCCCGTCTGAGACGGTATCTTTTCAGTTCAGGGCCCTTCGTGAAGAAAACGGCACGGGGAAGGGCAACTAAGAGCATCCACGAGCCTATGAACCCGGATAAGATGCCCTGGCTAAACACGAAGGCGTCTATTATAATCAACGCCCCGGCCCATAGTAAGACCCATTTCAGGCTTTTCCGCTTTTCCTGGTCTTGCGTTGAATCCGTCGTTGCCTTACCTCTTTTATTGTTGAATATCATTACGCCTCTCCCTCATTGAATATGCGTCTTGCCGTTTTTCTGAAGAGATAATACAAGCCAATAAGCCCCAACGGGAAAGCGGGCAACAAAACAACAAACGCAGCCAGATTGCGCGCCCATCGCCTGTATTTCAAAATCCCTATGCCGCTGATTAAACCCGCGAACCCTGCGATACATCCAATAATATATAATACGACCGCCTCGACCGTGTCGGTGCCAAAGACAAAGACTATGCCGCCGCTTCTTGCATAGAGGGTCATAATCGCCAGAAAAAGCGCGGAAAAGCAGATGAGTAGTATGGCAGTCATGCGGATGGAGTGGTATGCGTGGTATTCGTCCCTCAACAACGCCTGTTCTTCCTTCGTCACCCACCGGCCTTTAAAGAGAACAAGCCCGCGACGTTTGGCCTCTTCCCTGGAGACGACGTCCTTGGCCGTCCCCCAGTCGGTATTTATCAGGAATTCCTTCCTGTGCGGCTGATAAGGTCTTAAGTTCATAGTACCTCCTTAATCATATACTCCCGGCAAAGCCGGGGGCTTGAAAAGATTGTGAACCGCTCAAAGCGGTTTGGTAATACTTTCGCCAACCTAAAGGTGGCGTCTACTCAAATATCCTCAGTTGTTCGATACGCTTATCTTCCATCTCCTGCTTCTTTATATATTCGCGTATCGTTGCCTCATCTCTTCCTACTGTGGAGACAAAGTAGCCTCCTCTGTGAGTCCCCCGGCAGAGCCGGGGGTTTACCTATTTTTAATTAAGAGGGACGGCAGGCTGTCCCCTTTATTTCCCAAGAAAATCGTAGTTTTCAATTATTTTTCAGAAAACAATTCGATTCCAAACCTTTGTCCTCAATCAGGTAAAACGCAGCGTAGGAGCAAGGTTGCTTTTCACAACATGAGGGAGGTCGTTTTTGTCAAAATGCTCAGGCTCGCCACTGATGTCATTGTACAAGCCAATGACATAGACGTCGGCAATCCAGTTCTTGTGGATCGCAAGAACATATGCCGAGTCGTAGTCAGGGGCAAAGTCATTGTTGGTGAGGCGCACGAAACATAGCGCGCTCCAATCAGCTTCATACAGAATGGCTGTAGTTTCCGGTTTTAATACTGTCGACTCCGCAAGCACGCCGCCGCTCAGGTTATAGAGAATGGCCACAAAATTGCTCTCGTACATCTGATTGAGGCTCACGCTGGCCGGCATTTCCATCCCTGCGGATGCCGCCTTGCGCTCGGCCTCCAGCCGGGCAAATGAATCGATTCGGTAACGCACCTCCAAATCGCCAGCGGGCGAGCGCACGGCATACTGATAGGCGAATACGTTGTTCTCGCGCACCGGGCAAGGCACGAAACCCGGCGGGGGCGTGAACTCAATACACGCCTCCGCCAGCAGCGTTTTGAAGTCATCCGTTTCCGAAATCATCGGCATCTCACTGTATGCTATCTTGGGACGCATTCGTAATGTCTTTCGCCGCTTGGGACCCCTGGCATCCATAAGTCAACTTTGCTTCTATCGCCAGCAATCACATAACGATCAGTAATAATCGTACGTGGAAACTCATTGTAAAACATGTTTGGTGAACTTCCATCGCGTATCAAATCTCTGTACTGTAACGAAGGGTTCTTTATCTGCCACAATCCTCGGCGCCAGCGTTCAGCTAATTCTTGAAAACCAGACCATACAACGGTCAAGCTTTTTGCCGTAGAACCATTGTCAACAAACCAGCCCTCAACGCGCCTATTATCAGAATAATAGGCGTAACAGAAGTATCTATTACCAACAGGGAAATCGGGAGGGGCTTTGTAATAGGCTCCCAACTTGTGCGAATTCGATTTAAAATTCTGCAACGCAGCATCGTATGGTTCGGATTTGTTTGACTGAATTTGTTTGGAATATTTTTCAATCGCATATTTCAATCCTGCAATTCGGCTTTTAGTCTGTGCTAATTCAGAGGGATCATTCACGCCGAGTAGATGAAGCTCGCAGTTACGCTTTGCTTCGACGTAAATTCCCGCTTTCTCCAAGATCGTGCATAGGTCGGAATAATATCCGGTGACCCAAGGTGCGGCATCAACGGCCTTCTCATACTCCTCGGCTGCCTCAATATAATCGGCTGGCGACTTTGCACTCTTAAAAGCGAACTGCGCCCGCCCTTCAAACTCGACGGCTGCATCCGGCACCGCAGGCGCTGGCTTGAGTTCCAGCGCCAGCTTTATTATCTTCTCTCGAAGCACATCGTCGCCCGGCGTTTTCTGCAACTGTTCGACCATCTGCTTCAACTGCTCGCGCGGGGATTCGGCGTTGGCAACGGCGCTTCCGATAAAACAGGGGACTACTATCGCCAGAACGAGAATCCGTAAAAACGGTAACATCCGATTCGGCATTTTGTTTCCTCCTTTTTGATGCTTGATTAGCTTATCCATGTCGTTGTGTATAAAAACCTCGTCCCCGTTCCGTCTTTAAAGCTTGCCTAAAGCCTCCCGCTTTTCATCAGCGCGAGCATCGCCTTGGAGGCAAGGTATGTGTCGTTCCAGTATAAATCCGTATCGACGCCTTTGGTGAAGGCCCTTTCGGCGCCTTTTCTGTCGCCTGCCATAAGACGCTTCTCACCGATGAAGTAATAGGCCGCGCAGAGCCATGTTTTTATTTCCTCTTCGTCCTTGCCTTTTCTCGCCTCGGCCAGCAGATTCTCCTCGGTGGCGCCTTTGGCCCCGATGATGAACATTGAAACATTCCTCAACATGCCGTTTGCGTCCTTGGCCGAGACGTAGCCCCGCAGTTTCTCCAGCGACCTGGCGTATTCAGCCTTTGACACCTTGGCCGAGGAAAGGACGAGCATTAGTTGGGGGTATTCATTTACGTCTTCCAGCGTGGGACTGGTCAGGGCGTTGAAGTCGTCCATGGCCGTCTTGAATTCGCCGTTCATGTAATAGGCAATGGCGCGGTCCATGTATGTCGCGTCATCGGAGGGGTCAAGCTCCATGACCTTGCTGAAGTCGGCTATGGCGAGGCCATAGAGCCCCGCGTAGCGATAGGCAAGGCCCCTGTTGGTGTACGATAAGGAGTTTTTTGGATCAAGCTCTATGGCCTTGTTATAATCGGCTATGCCCTTGTCATAATCGGCGACGGCCTTGTCAATCCGCGCTTTTGCGTTGTAGGAACGGCCGCGATTCATGTGCGCCGGCGCGTATTTCGGGTCAAGCTCTATGGCCTTATTGAAGTCCGCTATGGCAAGGTCGTACTGTCCGGTTTCATGATATGACAGCCCGCGGATATTATACGAACCGCTTTTCGGGTTCAACTCAATAGCCTTGCCTGAGTCATTTATGGCCTGCTCGTACATGCCGAGATGGTAATACGCTCTCCCGCGGCTATCATACAAATCGCTTTTCGGACTCAACTCAATGGCCTTGCCGTAATCCTCTATGGCCTTGTCGTATCGGCGCGTGTCATAGTATGCGTCTGCGCGATTACGATATGCGTCGTGGAATTTCGAGTCCATCTCGATGACCTTGCCGTAATCCGCTATGGCCTGCTTGAATTGGCCCTTGTAATAATATGCGTTCCCGCGGACATAATACGAGCCGTCGTTCGCCGGGTTCAGCTCTATGGACCTGCTGAAGTCGGCTATGGCCATGTCGTATCGGCCGGTCTCGGCGTATACAAGACCGCGGCCGTGGTACGCGTCGGCGAATTCCGGGTTCAACGACAAGGCCGTTGCATGGTCCTCCATGGCCTTGTCATACATTCCCTTCATGTGATAGGATTGCCCGCGGTTGGCATACGCCTTATAACTCTTCTGGTCGAAACCTATGGCCTTTGTGAGGTCGGCGATGGCCATGTCATACAGGCCTTTCTCGTAATACGAATTGCCCCGCCAATAATAAGCGTTGTAATTTTCCATGCCGGACTCTATCGCCTTTGTATAGTCGGCTACGGCCTGGTCAAGGCGTTTGCCGACGTAATGGGCGCTAGCGCGGTCATAGTACGCGTTGTAATACTGCGGGTTCAACTCGATGGTCTTGGTGTAATCCTCTATGGCCTTGTCATACATGCCCTTCTTGTAATACGTGTCTCCGCGAAAATAATGCGCGCCGTAGCCTTTAGGGTCTAATTCCACGGCCATGTTGAAGTCGTCCATTGCCGGGTCCAACAGGTCCTTTTCATAATAAGCCTTCCCTCTTAAAAAATATGCCGCGGCAATGTTATTGCCAATGGCCGGATTATTTATATCCTTCGTGCATTCCGCTATGGCCTCATCGAATTCGTTGGTCGCAACGCGAGCGTAGCACGGACTCTGCGTGTAGCCGGCGCCGGAACTTGGCTCGCTCGATATCGTGCCGAGCGAGCCTCCGCATGCGTTTAAGAAAACCGCCGCCGCGAACAGCAAAAAGGCGAGTTCTTTTTTCATGGTAGTCCCATCCTCCATTGAGTTGTTATCCATGTTACGCCCGGCGGGCATGACCCGTCCTGCGTCACTTCCCTCTTGCCTTGTCGCGTTTGGCCTCTATGGAGTAGAGCCTGTCCTGCGCCTCGCGTTTGTCATGCGGCTCGGTCAGGAGGTAATACTGCATGGAGGAAAAGGCGCCGTCCAAGTCGCCCGCCAGTTCCTGCGCCTTGGAAAGGTTGTAATAGGCGTCATCCCACCACGGCGCGGCCAACAAGGCGTTTTGATATTCCTGTACCGCGGCGCGGGCCTCGCCCGGATTTTTGACGTCTCCCATCAGCGCGTTGCCGCGAATAAGGTGTCTACGCGCCTCCTCGGGCACGGCAGGCGCGGGCTCGAGCCTTGCGGCAAGCGCTATGAATGGGCGGCGGATATCGTCACTCATGGCGCGGCCTATGTAATTCGCCATAACCAGGTTAAAGGCCTCGCGCCGATTGCCGGACTGATTTTGCAACGCAGACTGAAGAAGCGCCGGTATTTCCTTCTGCTTTTGTAATTCGGACTGAAGCAGCGCAACGACATCTTTTTTGTCCTCAGAGATCGCCCGATCCAGCGGTGTTTGGTCGCCACTTTTTTTCGCATTCACGTCCGCACCCTTTGCAATGAGAAGTTCGGCGACTTCCTTGTTACCCCTATAAGCCGCCTCGTGCAGCGGGGTCGCTCTGAAGTTATTCTTCGCATTCAAGTCCGCGCCTTTGGCAATGAGAAGCTCAGCGATTTCCCTGGTACTATTTCCGTGCAGCGGGGTATTGCCGTCACTATCTTTCGCATTCACATCCGCACCCTTTGCAATGAGAAGCTCGGCGACTTCCTTGTTACTCAATTTCACTACCGTATGCAACAAGGTCTCGCCGCGGTAAATCTTCGCATTCACGTCCGCGCCTTTGGCAATGAGAAGCTTAGCGATTTCATTTTTTTCAGAAGAGGAAGCCTTGTAGAGTGGGGTGTAGTTCATGTCATTCCTCGCATTCACGTCCGCGCCTTTGGCAATGAGAAGCTCAATAATTTCCTTGTTTCCCCAGTAAACCATACTAAGCAGGGGAGTCTCTTCACTTCTACCTTTCGCATTTACATCCGCGCCTTTGGCAATGAGAAGCTCAGCGATTTCCCTGGTTCTATTTCTGTGCAGCGGGGTATTGCCGTCACTATCTTTCGCATTCACATCCGCACCCTTTGCAATGAGAAGCTCGGCGACTTCCTTGTTACCCACCCAGTGCAGCATGGTCATGGTAAAGCCGTAAATGCTGTTCTTCGCATTCACATCCGCACCTTTGGCGATGAGCGCTTCTACCTTAGCCTTGTCGCCCTTACCGTCCTTTGCACCCGCAGCATCAAACAAGGCTTTGTTCAACGCATCGTCCGCCCAGGCCGGCCCGGCCAGCAAAACCGCAAGCAGAACTACTCCCAATGCAATCTGTTTCAACATGGCAGCCTCTCTTTTTAGTAATTATTGACTTCCGTATAAGTAATGCAACGCAACCATCTGTCATTCCCGCAATCTTTCAGCGGGAATCCGGCGGTTTTATCGTTTGAGGATACAACGCAAGACGATTATATGGATTCCCGATTAAGCCCTCGTGAATGACAAATATACATTGCGTTGTTCTTGCAGATGTCAATAATCACCTATTTGACCAGCTTCCCTTGCAGCAGTTCCACCACGTTTTTGTAATCATTGTCAACCGCTATATCCAACGGCGTCTTGCCGTCGTTATCCTTCGCATTCACGTCTGCGCTTTTGGAAATGAGCAACTCAGCGACTTCCCTCTGTCCTCCTAAGGCCGCCCTATGCAGCGGGGTATGGCCGAAGTTATTTTTCGCATTCACGTCCGCGCCCTTGGAGATGAGAAGTTCGGAGACTTCTTTTTCACCCTTGTAGGCCGCCCAGTACAGCGGGGTCCAGCCGTCGTTATCTTTCGCATTCACGTCCGCTCCTTTGGATATGAGAAGCTCGACGATTTCCTTTCTGCCATAGTAGACCGCCGTGTTGCCATTTTTATTCTTCGCATTCACATCCGCGCCTTTGGAAATGAGAAGCTTTGCAACTGTAATGTTGCCAGAAATGGCCGCATCATGCAGAGGACTCCAGCCGGTTTCATCCTTTGCATTCACGTCCGCGCCCTTGGCGATGAGCGCTTCAATTTTCGCCTTGTCTCCGTCTCGTACCGCATCAAACAGGGCTTTGTTCAACGCTTCATCCGCCCAAGCCGTCCCAGCCAGCAAGCCAGCAAGCAGAACCATTCCAAAAACAATCCGTTTCAACATGGCAGCCTCCTTTTGTATTAGTGTTATCCAAAAAACGTCTTGCGTATCCATCAGATCAAAATCAGCAGCAGGAAAATCCCGATAATCAGGATGGTAATTTCTGTCCGGTTGGTAAAGCGCGTGCCCATCTGCGTATCTTTCTTGTCTTTACGGTTTGACCAGAAGTACAGCCCTATTGTGGCCAACACCGGAACGGTCACGATCAGCAATATCGTCACGATTCCCCAATCTATTTTCATCAGAAAATTCATGCTCAAATCTCCCCGGCCCCTCTTTGCTAAAGAGGGGACTCATTATTTTCACCAATTCACCTTCTCCAGTTGCGCCATCGCATTGGCGTTGCCGGAGATGATGCCATCCGCCGCTTTTTTCAGCGCGTCGAGTTCTTGCTGGTCGTGCACTTCCTGCTATGTGGCAATATGATGAATTCATGCTATTTCTTCTTTCCGGTTTTACTCGGCGTCTTTTTTGTCGTTGCATCGGGCGATGATGGCTTGCCGGCGTCAAACATGCGGTAAAAGTCGGCTTCCCTGAACATCTGCTCGGCATGTTCATAATCGCCAATAGTGAGGAATTGCAGCCCGTCCTCAAACATCTTTTCGGATAGGGCGCGGTCTACTGCGGTCGCGGGTTTTGTCTTGCTCGGCGGCGCGCTTGCCCCTTTTACATCCGATCTGCCGCCCAGGCCAGCCGGCTCGTTGCGCGCATCCACCGTGGCGGGTTGTTTGCCGGGCTGTTGCAAGGAATCGGTAAGGGCTACCAGGCTCTTGAGACCGGCGTTGTCGGGGTCGCGATTGAGGGCGTCCTGAAACCAGGCCTTGGCAACATTCCAATCGCGCGTCATGACGGCTTGAAATCCTTTGCGGACACGGTCGCTGACGCCGGGCGGCGCGGATGAATAGGCGGCGGCAATGGCGTCGTCCACGGACTTCGGCAGACCCGACGGCACATTAGGCGCATCCACGACCATGGGGTCGAGATTGGGCGACTGCGTTGTAGCGGATTTCGATCCGCGGAGGCCGGTCTCCGCGCTGCTGCCGCGCAATCCAGTACCGCTTGAAGTGGTCGTCGAACCGCGCAGCACAGGGCCGCCTGATCCGCTCGAAACGGCGTTGGCGCCGGTTGAGCCGCGCAGCGTGCCGGCGGCGGCGTCCCTGTCTTCTAAAAATTTGGTCTGCCTCTCAATCTCTTCCATGCGGCGTTTATTCTCGGCATCTCTGCGCTGGCGTTCGAGTTCTGCTTCCCGTTGCCGCTGTTCTTCGGCGGCAGCTTCTTGTGCGCGGCGCTCGGCCTCGTAATCGTAGCTTGGGGGGGTATACGAAGGGGGAGATGATTCGGTTGGGCATGGCCCACAACCGCCTCCGCAACTGCCCTGACACACGGCATCCCTCTGCGACCCAGCCCAGCTATTGCCTATAAGCACAAGCATCAAGACAGCGACCACCGCCAAACAACCTAAAGTATTCTTAAACATAGGCGTTACCTCCTGTTCTATCGTTAGCGCGACGATCAATTATCCAATCAAAAAAAACGTAGGGTGTTGGGGTGAAGAACTCGTCCTACGCTCGTTATTTATCGCTCCCGCCGAAAGATCGTGGTAGAGCCGTTGCCGCGAAATTCGATAGAATTACCATCCGCACTAATGGCTCCGGTCATAGGACATAGCCAGGTTACCTCGCCGGAATCAAATGTACTTTTAAAGCATGTTGGAGAACATTCAGCTTTGCATTCCCATGAATCCTCACCACCTGCGATAGTTGTAAACTGACGTCCGTTCAACGGATGCCGCCCACTCACACCCCACGCTTTTTCCAGTCCATTAGAGGCAACAAAACTATTACCCATAACCACCTCGTTTCCACGGATGTCAATCGTAAATGTAGTAGTAATTTTTGTGCCCTTACTGGTCTGAAACATTTTCAAATACGAGTACCTTGCCCCATTGATGGAGCTTAATAAGGCTTGATCACGATCCCGTTCCTTTGCCGCCCGTGCTTCGGGAGAATTTTCACTTCGATATTCAACCTCGTAAATCAGCGTCTTGATCTCCTTGTCGTTAGGCAAAGCAAGCAGCGCGAGCTTGAGGCTGCGTAGTGCGGCCTCGTAACTCTCCGCCTTGTCCTGCGCCACCCCGAGGTTGAAATAGGCATCGCCATACCACGGCGCGGCGAGCGTTGCCTGCTCGAATTCTTTCACGGCCTCTTTATAATCCGCCACCGACTTCGCGCCCGTGAAAGCCGCCGTCCCATACGCCATGTGACGCTCCGCCTCCTCCGGCACCGCAGGCGCGGGCTTTAACTCCTGTGCCAGCCTTATTATCTTCTCGCGTAGCGCATCATCGCCCGGCGTTTTCTGCAACTCCCCGACCATCTGCCTGAGTTGCTCGCGCGGGGATTCGGCATTGGCGATGTTAGTCAACATCAGCGCTCCAAATATTAGAGCCAGTAACTTCATCGTGAGTTTCATGTCATTCCCCTTTCTTTGTATTTGTATAGTGCGTAGATTCATTCGCAATCAGCTGAATCAATTTTTGGCTCGGGGTATCCGCCTTGAAATCGAAAGTTCTTGCAGGAAGTTCTACGGACCATCCTAAAGTCACCACCTATGTATTCCCCATAGCTATTCTTCGCTTTTTGGCCGTCTACAAACATAACAGAGTGACAATCGAGCGTTGTCTCTCGATTCAGTTGACATTGAATTAGCATGTAAGCACGTGATGAGGTATTACAACTAGCCTCGTAACGTGTGTACTCAATGGTCGTTGCCGTTGCTTTAAAGTAGTTTAAAGCACAATTACTGAAACCCGGATCCAAACCGATGTATCGCAACTTAAACCGGCCATTGTGTTGTGTCACCTCATAGACCGTTCCACTACGACTATCTGATTCGCCATACTGCCAAAGTCCTTCCGTCGTATGCAATTTTTCTTCTTGTTTCTTTCGTTCCAGATTAGCCTTCTCCATCGCGAACTCCAGCCCCGCGATACGCTTGCGGGCATCGCTCGCATCTTGCACGGAAGGTGAACTTGCAAGGAAAAACTCGCAGTTTTTCTTCGCCTCAGCATACTTCTCTGCTTTCTGATAAATAGTACAGAGGTCGGAATAATAACCCGCCACCCACGGTGCGGCTGCAATTGCCTTTTCATATTCCTTGGCAGCGTCGAGATAATCAGCCTGCACTTTGGCGTTACTGAACGCAAACTGAGCTCGACCTTCGAACCGCTCCGCCTCTTCCGGCACCGCAGGCGCGGGCTTTAACTCCTGTGCCAGCCTGATGATCTTTTCGCGCAACGCATCATCGGACGGGGTTTTCTGCAACTGCTCGACCATCTGCCTGAGTTGTTCGCGCGGGGATTCGGCATAGGCAACGTTCCCCAGCATCAGCACGCCAAAAAACAGAACCAATAATTTCATCGCGAGTTTCATTGTGTTCCTCCTTTGATTATGCTCAGAAAAAATGTTGGATTGATGAACCCAACCTGCGTTACTGCCTTTCACTTTATCTTATTCTGCTTTCCCCCCACAGCCCATGCAGCATGCGGTTTCCCATTGATACCGCCAGCGCGCGAAACGCAGATCTCGTTCTGCGATTCGGCGCTCGATCATGGCTGCAACTTCCGCATCTGCGGTTTCCACGGCCAGCAGATAATATTTAAAGTTTTTCCCGGCTCGTTTATAGCCGTCAAAACGCCGCCATTCATTTTTTTGCGTTTCGCTACTACATGACTGCCTATCCTGTGCGCCCATCCCTAGCTCGCCCACAGTCGTGTCGCCTAACTTCTCGTATGCCTCGCCCAACCCGAAATATAGAGACGCCACCCAGGGAGCAAGCCGCAACGCCTGCTCGTATTCATGAACGACCGCCTGAAAATCCTGTTGAGTTTTCGCCTTCTTAAAGAGAGTGAGTCCTGCATTTTCAAGCTGTAAGGCCTCGTGCGGGATAGTTGGTTTTGGTTTCGTTTCACGGGCGAGGTGAATCACTTGCTCGCGCAGCGCATCATCGGACGGCGTTTTCTGCAACTGCTCGACCATCTGCTTGAGTTGTTCGCGCGGGGATTCGGCATTGGCGACGTTCCCCAGCATCAGCACGCCAAAAAACAGAGCCAATAATTTCATCGCGATATTCATGTCGCTCTCCTTTGCTCAACACTCAGTTTAATTTGGCCCGCTGGCCTTCTGTTTGAATCCGTGAAGGTACGGAAATAGCTCGCGGTCGACAAAGTCGCGCAGGTCGTCACCGGTAAGGGCCTTGTTGTGGTCGAGCTTGCCGTCCTTTCCCTTGGGCGCGGCCCAGTTCTCCCAGCGGTACGGCGCATCCAGGATAAAGGAGTACTTCTTCCCCTCCAGTTCGGCCTCCATAGCCTTGTCCTGCTCCAGGCCATCGAGATATTTCAGGAACAGCAGCCACGAGGTCTGTTCGGTGTAGTCCAGCTCGGTGGCGCTACCTGCCTCTTTCCAGAGAACATCGTCTATGTTTTTTAAATGCCTGGCTTTCTTTTTAATGACTCGTTTATTATATGAGATTCCGATCGCTTTTCCAAAAGATTTCGCAGTGATGAACTTCTTTACTCAGCCAGGTTACGATGGCTTCGTTTCGGGGCCTTAATGGCAGGTTTCCTAGCGAGTAAAGCTATCCCCATCGTCAAGACAAAAAAGAGGGTTGTATTTGGTGTAGAGATGCCTGCGTTAGTTTTGTCTCCGAGATTTTCTTAAGCCTCTGTTCCTCGAAGTAGACCTCCTGAGGCGTCCGGTAGCCGAGGGGCTCGTGGAGCCTCTCGGTGTTGTAAAAATGGAATTACTTTTTAACTGAGACAAAGACGAGACTTAAAAAAACGCAATGCTCACAAAACAACGCATCGCGAAGTGCATGCGGGGAACAGCAAGAGGCAGATAATATGCAATCCCCTTGTAAACTACATTTTCTAAGTAGTAGATTTAGTTATGATATTGTTTGACATTAACGAACAATTGCAGTATTATTTCTACAAAATCAACCAAGCAACATCATAGACTTAATATGGCATTTGTTAGAGAAAGACGAACAATGTCTGAAAAGAAGCTAATTCATACGAGGCTCGGGATCGAACTGATCAGAAAGCTGTCCGCCGAAGGCGACCGCATCTTCACTATGCAGAGAGCCCGTGAACTCGCACCCGCTGTAGGGCTGACGGAGGGCTACCTCCGCCAGGCGCTTCATTACCTGACGAGGTCGGGTTGGCTGGTCCGCCTACACAAGGGGCTCTATGCTCTCTCGTCTTCGGTTCCAGGCGCAACGCCTGCCCACGAGTTCGAGATAGCCATGGCCTTAGTCGACCCTGCCGCTATCAGCCACTGGTCGGCATTGCACTATCATGGACTTACAGAGCAGGTGTCGCGCCGGGTTTTTGTACTTACCACTACGGAGGCTTCGATACCCCGTTCCAGAGGCGAAAAGGCAAGAGAAGTTAAAAAGGGATACCCGGTCGGCGACACGGTCTACCAATTTATCCAGGCAAAGCCGGAACGCTTCTTCGGGATCGAGAGCATCTGGATCGGAGAGGCCCGCGTTGCTATCACCGACCCCGAACGCACGTTGCTTGACGGGTTGTCCATGCCACAGTACTGTGGTGACTTCGCAGAAGTTTTACATGCGTTCGAAGTGCGCGGCACCGATTTGAACCTCGAACGGGTTATTGAATACGCCCTGAAGCTGGATGCCGCTACTGCTAAGCGTTTAGGGTGGGTGCTAGAAATGCAGGGCATTGAACCAGGCCATCTTAAGCCTCTCCTGCAGGTTCCAATCAAGGGATACCGGAAGCTCGACCCGACGGGACCTCGCAAGGGCCCATACAACAAGAGGTGGATGATCCAAGAGAACCTGCCAGGAAAGGTCAAGGCATGAAACCGCTTCATACCCGCTTGCAAGAAGTACGGAAACGGCTCGGCACCCCCTGGGAGGTTCTCGAAAGGGATTATCTCCTTTCATGGATTCTCGCCGGCATAAGCCAGGTGGGTTCGCTCCGAGAAACACTCGTGTTCAAGGGCGGAACAGCTCTGAAAAAGTGTTACTTCGGGGATTATCGCTTCTCTGAAGACCTGGACTTCTCCGGCGTAGGAGACGTGCCCACAGGTGACGCGATGGAAGAGGCTGTACAAAAGGCCTGCGAGGTCGCGGCGAAGCTGTTGGACTGCCCCCGTCGAGATTGTGTGTGAACGGTACACCGAGAAGGATCCGCATCCGGGCGGTCAGGAAGCCTTCACGATCCGAGCCCGTTTTCCATGGCAAAAACAACCTCACACGCGTGTAATAATAGAGACTGCGGTGGACGAGAAAGTGCTCAAGCCCGTGCAGGAGCGGAAGGTCATCCATGAGTACGGTGAGCCGTTTGATACGCAGGTCCGAGTATACGCGCTGGAAGAGATTGTAGCTGAGAAACTACGCGCGATACTTCAACATATCGAGAAACTTGACGAACGTGGATGGAGCCGTTCTCGCGCGCGATTATTATGACCTCTGGCGCATCTTGGGTTCTTACAAGGATCAAATGGATTTCTCCGGCTTTGCACCTTTCCTCATGGAGAAATGCGCCGTGCGGAGCGTTGCCTTCAAGAGTTCTGAGGACTTCTTTCAGGCAACAATGCTCGCGTATGTAGAGAAGACTTGGGACCAGTGGCTTGGTCCGTTGGTTCCAGGGCTGGCCCCTTTCAAAACCGTGATTGAAGAACTCCGCCCTCAGATTGCTGAACTCGTCACTTATTAAGACATCCTGATGCATGTGTCCCGGATAAAGGCTCTCGACGTTGCGCTCCCTGAAACACGGGTTGGCTTTCTCAAGGAGCCTTATCTGTTCTTCTGTCAGATATATCTCGGTGCCGGCCCTAAGCTCCTCAAGCCGCAGTATCCTCTTATACTTGCTCTCAAGACCCTCCTTGAGCCAGATGTTCCTTATGGTCGAGAGGCTTACCTGTATGCCTTCCAGCCTGAGCTGATCCGAGACCCTTACCTGACCCCAGGCGGGATGGTCTATGGAGAGCTTTATGACCTTCTCTTTTATCTCCGCCGAGGTCTCGTTGGGAAAACTCCGGGGAAGCGGTGGGCGGTCCATCAAGCCCGAAAAACCCTCCTCCTGAAAAGTTCTCTTGTACTCGTAGAACTGGCTCCGGGAAACCCCTCTTCTCCGGCACGCTTCCGATACGCTCCTGAGCTTCTCGGCAAGCTGTAGCAGTGTGAGCTTGTTCTGTGCTATCTTCTCTTTGGCAGTCATGTCGTCTCCTCCTCCGGTTTGATGGTTTCTGGCGAAAACATCTTAACCGAAGAGAGAGGCTGACTGCCACTTCCTACTCTCTAAAAACTGTAGGGGAAGATATTAACTTTTACAGGCAACCGTTTGGGAGACTGTCCGTCGTGACCTCCCGCCTCTTATTACGGAGCTTGAAAAGGTACTGCAACCCGAGAACAAAAAATGAGCGGTTGACTGTTCTAAAATTGTACTAAAAATGTTCTAAAATCGTCCAAAATGGCAAAAAATGTCTCTTCAAGCAAATCTATTGTAAGGCCTATAACCATATGATTTTTAAGCTAAAACGGGAAACCAGCCTAAGAATCAAGGAATTATGTTTTTTGCCTTTTGGCGTTAACAGTCGCCGTTTCTCACCGCGTTTGAGCCTCCGGTCCCCGATAAGGTCGTGTATGACCCCGAACCGGAACTCGGCTATGCGTTTTTTGGCCTCTTCGTCCATACGACACCTGGGGTTGAATCCCTCAGAGCCCTTGTCGGCAATGAACCTTTGAACAGGTCGGTTATCATCTTCTTGGCCTCGTATGCCCTGTATCGTCGCTGGACGTTTTTGAAGTATTCGAACACCTCGCCGTCCTTTTCCGAGATGGTGAACTTG